>Ga0114959_10001179_pt1 | contig 23446 bp, 23 predicted proteins | sample C_130625_EF_Meta_FD_87317 | JGI IMG/M metagenome (GOLD analysis project Ga0114959, IMG submission 87317) | Freshwater microbial communities from Lake Croche, Canada to study carbon cycling - C_130625_EF_MetaG | ecosystem: Environmental > Aquatic > Freshwater > Lake | place: Lake Croche, Canada... | reverse complement strand
TTTGCTATTTCTTTTGATGGAATGGTTGGTTGGGATTTATATGAAAAAAGTGGAATAAATTCTGATAGAATGGTAGAATTTATACAAACACATATTTCAGGAAAATACAAAAATAAATTAATTGTTTTGGATAATGCGAGTAGTCATAGAAATCCAAAAGTAAAAGAAATAATAAATAAAGAAAACCATTTATTATATACTGTTCCATATCAACATTTTACAAATTCTATTGAAAATTACTTTAGTATGTTGAAATCCAGATTACAAAAATTAGATGGATTAACTCATATTGCCTTAAAGGAAAATATAACAAAGGTAATAAGAGAAATACCAAAAGAAAAATACAGAAATATAATTAAAGGGACATATGAAAGACCAGAAAAATATGTATCCAAGAAAAATAATACACGAAAAATCAAGAAGAATTATTTATAAGATACTCATTTAAAATGGGCGTTTTAAATGAGAAAAGGTGTAAAGAATTAAAAGAGCTGGGTAATGAATTAACATTAATTTCTGGAATATTTTTTTGAAAATATTTAGCTGGGTTTTCTGCTGAGACAAGATCATTAAAAATAGTTGTTGCTTTTTCATAACTTATTTTTTTTGCATTTTGAATTCCCATGATAACATATGTTTTATATTCATTTAACATATTTTTTAAATCCTTTATACTATCTATTTCGGCGTAGTTTTCATAAGTTTTTGTTTTATCCAGAATATAAAATAGATAAATTAAAAGTAAAACTATAATTATAATCAGAACTATTTTCATTTTATAATTTATATCTATATAATAATTTTTTAGACAAAGTTTTACAATCTGAAAAATGTCTTTTTATTTGTCCTTTCTGAAATATTTGATGACGGAAGTTCTTCGGAGTGCGCTGTATTAATTAAATCAAAAATTTTTTTAGAATTTGATTTTATGATAATTTATTTTTATTACATAAATTTATACAAACACTACTTTTATTGTAGCATTCTTTAATATTTTTATCCTGATTATTCTGTTTCTCCATGTAACAATCAGTATTAACCATACTACAAGCCTGATTACATGGAGTATAAATTTTAAGATACGAGTCATATGATGATTTTTGAAGTGCGATAGCATCTGCTAAATTTTTATTAGGAATTACTTTACAAGTATTTTGTTTATTATCAATTACACAATTAGATACTTCAACTTCATTCTTACTTTTTTTTATACAATTATATAAACTATTATAACATTCTTTTGATTTATCGCTATCATCATTATACTTTACCCTACAAGCTTGTTTACAATTGTTTGAATTAGGATTACAAGAATAGTTAACTGGTTTTTCATTATAACAGACCCTCCTTATATTATCACAATTAAGATAACAATCATCAATCTGAGCAAAAGACTCAATCTTCATTGAGTTATATAACCAATAAACAACAATAATTACAATTAAAACAATGATTATAATCATCATTACATTTTCGGTTGACATTTTAGCCCCCCCCCGCATTTTCTTTATATATTATATAAAGAAAATAAAATTATAAATCATGAAATTATAAATCATGAAATTATAAATCATGAAATTATAAATCATGAAATTATAAAAGTGCAAGAAACAACTAGATTCCCTTTGATGGAATAGGAGGGTTTATAAGGGAACCCTAGGTTCCCTTATTGGGGAACCTTGGTTCCCTGCTTTTTGTAATAAATACTATTAGTATTAATTTCAACACCATATTTATTACACCAATCCACCGCATTATTTACCTGATTCTGAATAATATCATAATACTTATCTTTATCTATTTTATTTTGCGCAATTTCAATCGTCTTATTCAAATAATACATCTGATTATCAATATATTTCAAATTATAATCATTTATTTTTTTAACAAATGAATTATCAATTTTCATATTTTTAAACCGGATTGATTCCTTTTCACTCAGTGTTTCATTTTTCATCGACCATGCCCCAATTACATTTAATAAATCCTTTTTCATTTTATCTGTTAAATTATTTTTATAATGCATACAAACCAAATATTTCTCCGAATTTGCTGGTCTACTAGTATCTGGTTTATAAATATGAATATTTTCAAAAGAGTATGATAAAATATACAATATTTGAATCATTGTAATACTAAATAAATCAAATACTTTACAAACAAAACATCCGTTTTCTCGCAATATATTTAATGCAACAATACATTCAGAATAAATGATTTGACAAGAATTTACTTCCTGACCATTAAAATCACTGGAATAATCAAATCCTCCGTCTGCCGTTACTAAATGAGCCTTTCTATATTTAAAATTCTCTAAATAATTTTTAATATCATTCATTACATACAAATTTCCATAATCAATTTTAATATTAGAATTATTATGAAATATTTTTTTCATCTTATTCCAATCCGGAATAAAATCACTACTTGGTTTTAATGTTATTCCAAAAAATACATCATTTCCTACACTATTATTATTTCCTAAATTCTTCCGATAATTATAACTGGCTTCCATAAATCCTCCTGGTCCTTCTGCTAAATGACCAAATACATAATTTTCAGTTTTTGAAAATCGGGAAAATAACTGGAAATTATGAAATATTTCCCACATTTTAAAATATGACCGACTTATAGGAATATATTTACTAATACTATCATTTTTTTTCTTTTTATTATAATTTGTATAGATTAGTTCATATGGATTTCCTATTTTCTTCATTTTATCCCAATTATCCGAATTTTCTAATTGGTCTATCTTTTCTTTTTCAACACTAACATGTTTATAATATTTAATAAACAATAAATTCTTTTCTTTTTCAATACCACATATAGATAAATCTTCTGGAAAAGTATGTTTTGTAGGATCTATTTCTAAATAGAAGTTCATAATTAGAAATAGTAAAATGTTTTTAAATAAAAAAAATGATGGAAAATTTTTAAAGAAAAATAAAACTAGTAATAAAAATAAACCAAAAATGTCATGTCGCAATATTGGGATTTATTCTTCTAGTGCACAAACTTTTATCGCACTACATCCATTGTTGATATCCCCTGATTATGACTTGGCAAAGAGAAAAGTTGTCAAAAAAACGCCATTAAAAAGGTCAAATGCCATTTATATTGTAAATGGACATTATGTTACAATACAAAATGGCAAACCGGTAACTATCTGTAAAGTAGAGACTCCTTCTTTCAATTATTAGATCAAAATTTATTTATAACTAATTCATGTTGTTCTCTCGCTATTTAGAACTCATCTTCCGTATATTCTATTAAATGTTCAGTATCTGCATCTACTTTTTCAACACCATCCATCTTTTTAACAACCGCCTTCTTTTCCATTAATTCTACCAATTTCTTAAACAAAGAATCCGAACTATTCTTTTCCTTCTTATACATAAAACCACTACTTAAAAAACTAAATCTCTTTTCTTCCTCTGACATGCTTTCCGCAGAACTCTTATCCATTGCTAATTCTTTACTATCTAAATCTAATAAATTAGTGCCTTCCATTAATTCTTTATAAAACTCTTCAAATGGTTTTCGCATTACTAATGAGAATCCATATTCTTGCATAATTTTATCTAAATAGGCAAAATTTACTAAGAATTCTGAATGAACTTGTCCAATTGTTTTTACATAAACATCAATCTTTTTTCCATAATTGGCTCTCTTTTCAGTCATTAAAAACTTTCCATTTCCATATTTTTTATCTATCTTCCACATAGTTTCCCCTGAAAAAGTTTTTCCTTCTATACTATCTACTGTTTTTAATTGTTCATATATTCGTCCTCCATCAAAAGTTGTTCCTACAACAAATCCTCCAATCTTTAAATTATCATTTAAATTTTGTAATAATGTTCGCAACTTAATCTCATCTTCAAATAAATAGTGAATACAAAACATTAAGCTAATAGTATCAAAATAATATTTCGTTGGAATGTGTTTTTGAATAAATAATTTTTCACCTTCCGTCTTAGAACAAGCTTGTTCTGGCCAAATTAATTTTCCTGAATCTCCTCGAACATAATAAGCCTTTGGTTTAGGCATAGGAACAATCTTATTATAATAATTTTGAGCAAATTTAATATTACTTAAGTCAATATCCATTCCAAAAACCTCTGCATATTTCGCCTTTTTTATTTTATTAATATCTACACCTTTACCACAGCACAAATCAAATAATTTACCAATAGTCCCATTCTTATATTCTGTAATATGAGCAGGTGATGATAAATAATACAATTGATATTTAATAAAGAAATTATGGAAGTTCTGGTAAGGAAAACGCTCTCTTTTGCCAACATTTTCGTTTTGACCCAATTCAGCAAAATATGGTTTCCCTAAATTATCTTCCTTTTTCTCTTCAATAGGAACAATACCAGTAGTTATCATTTCTTCTGTAACTGGATTCTTAATGGATCGGAAAATATCATTTGCAACCATTTCTGCATTTCCAAATATTTTTTCTCCGCCTTTATATAAATTTGTCTTGTCCTTTCTAAATCTGCAAGGTATCCATTGAAATCCTTCTTCTTTTGTTTCATCATATGCAAATTCTATAATAGTATCATCATCTACTTCTATTTTTTCACCAGTAATAGGATCAGTTGCAAATATTTTTTCATTATCATCAATAATTAATTTAACAGTATTAAATAAATCACTATTTTTTTCATCTAATTGAAAAGGATTAAACAATTTGGGCACAGTTTCATAATTCATTTTCTTGGTATTTCCTATATTTCCACCGTTACCATTATTTCCTCCATTACTATACACTGTCTTTCTTCCACCTACATATAATCGTGCAGTTTTATATTGTCTTAATAATGTTTCTTCTTTTCCATCAGGTCTTTTAATAATTTCAATATAAGGACTTTTAATCTCTTTTTGATATTCATCTCTATTAAACTTAATTAAAAAATCAATAGTATTTAATGTAGGAGGTTTCCACTTAAATAATGATTGCCAAGAACCTTTTTTCAAAGGATAATATTCTCTAATAGGAACAAAAATTATTCCATCAACATTAAAAATATTATATTTTCTAGTTTCCCATATATCCTTAATTTTTTGAAAGATATCTGTTCCATCACTTCTAACTGAAAATTGATATGGTTTCTTTTTAAGTTCAATAAATTTATCTTTAACTGGGGATGAAACAATTCTAGTATTACTCTTAAAAAATAAATCTAAATTTTCAAGTCTAGAAGGATAAGTTTTCTCTTTTTGAAAATTAATTAGATGTTGCCTTCTAACATCTTCTCCCTTTGAAAATAAAATATCATACATAAAAAAATCTTTTTTAGAATTTGTATTATCTATATATTCTCCTTCAATTAAAGTATTTTTCCATGTCACATCTTTTAACCCAGTATCAATAACATTAAAATTATTGTTAAAAATAAAAATTTTACCATTTTCTTCTTGATTTTGCGATTCAATAACAATTAAAAAATATCTTTCACCATCAGCTTTTAATGTTACAGCATATCTATCATAAATATTTTTAATATTACTGTTTTTAATTAAATTTTCTCGATGAATAGTTACAGGACTAGCAGCAATAAAATAATTATCAAATGTTATTTTTGCAAGCTTCTTATAATTTTCTATAACTAATTTCTTTAATGAACTCTTTAATAAAATATCATTATTTTGAATAAGTTTTACAATTATATTTGAATAATAAACAATCTTTGTTGCAATTTCTTTATCTTGTAATTCAGATTTTTTACCAATAAATTCTATTTCAACTTCATAACTAGGAATAGCTTTAAGAGTATTAGATTCTCTAAAAGTTTTACCTGAACCTGATTTAATACTTGTTAAATCAATTTTAAATAATCCATCATCAGTTTTAATAGAATATCTATTTTTCAAACGATAATATTTTTGAAAACTATCTGATAATAATAGATTTATATTTTTCTCTAAAGCAGCATTTTTAGGTAACTCATTTGTTAAAGAAATTCTTAAATTATAATTTGAATCATCTATAAAATCTATTTTTTCTTTTTCAATAATATTGTGGTCTACTTTATTAATATTAGAATCTAACCAATATTTTTTAATATCATTTATATTATTTACGCTAAGTCTAATATTGTTATTATTATTTTTATTTCCTTTATCAAGAAATATATCTAATGTATTTTCTAAATCATACTTAAATCCAAGGCCATTATTAGTTTTGGAATAAGTCATTTTTTCAAAAATTTTTTTATATATCTCTTCTGATAAATTTTTCTTTTTATTAATATCATCCCAAAATCTAATTTCTAACTCATAATTATCATTCTGTTTAGATTTAGAAAGAAAGGAAACTAGTTTATTGAATATATTTAATTCTAATTCCATTTATACTAATATTATACTATATAAGTTTTTTTTAAGTTAATAAAAAATAATAATTTACAATAAATTAGGTATTCTAAAAAGTATAGTTACTTTTTACAATGTATTCTAAAAAGTATAGTTACTTTTTTTCAATAAATCAAATAAAACAGTTCAATTATAAATTATTGTTTGCTAAATTTTTATTATTACATTCCATTTTACCTGTTAATATTCCACAATTAGGATTATCATTAAATGTAATATACCCTTTTTCTTTAAAATATTTCAATACAGAAGGGTGATAATGTATAATTTGAGTTGTTTTAGTATCAATATCAATAGAATCAATTTTATATTCTTCATGGTCTATATTTAATTCTCTATATGTTTCATATAAAAATTTAATTAGATTATATACATATTTTTCATTTGCATCGTTATTAGTTAATAAAATTTTTTTAATATAACAACACTTAAAAAATGGTCTAAATTTTGTATAAGTAAAATCCGAAAATTTTTTAGGCAAATATGATTTTGATAATTTATTTAAATCAATATAATCACTTTGAATAAAATAATTTTTCTTTAGAAATACATCTTCATTATTTATTTTAAATGGTAATAAAATAATTTGTTCACCCACATTTGTATCAATTAAATTAGATAAAGATTTACTTGGGAATGTATCAAAAAATATAATTAAATTACATTCATCTTTTACAAAAGCAGAAAATAATTCTTTTTGATTTTTATAAAAAACTGGATGATAGTCTTGATTTTCTTTTAAACTTAATGTTTTTAATAATATTTTATAATAAAAAAACATACTATCTGGATTATTTATAATACCAATTTTAAAACTAAGTAGTATATTACTGATAAACTGAACATTATATTTATTTTTAGTAATAAAATATATATATTCTTTATACAAATTAGTAACTAATTTTATATTATCTATATCTTTATTTAAAATTTGAGAATAATAATTTAAATTAGTTATATTATTTATTGAAAGATTAATTATATTATTATTAAGATTTTCAATTGATTCTAATTCATTATCATTCATAATATATTTTGCATTCATTAAATTACTATTTGAAATAAAGTTACTTAATATAACTTTTACAAAATCACTATTTGATTGTGTTGAAGTAATATAAAGAGGATCATAATTAAATTTTTTTTTTAAATAGTTTTTATTATTATCATCATTCAAATAAAAGTTAGTTATATTATTCAGATTTGGGTTATAAAAGGGAAGATAGAAAGTCAAATAATGTTCTTTATTAACTAATATTTTATTATTCACAATATAAAAAATAATAAAGAAAATAATTATTAAAAATAATATTTTATACATTTAATTATATAACCGAAAAAAATTAGACAAATTAAAAAAAATTAAATCTAAATTATAGTTAGTAATAATGAATTTAGATTTAAAATATATACTCCTTTTATATATTGTATTTATCGGAATTCTATATACATTTAAACCTACAATATTTGATTTGCAAAATACAAAAAATAAGAAGAAAAAAGCAATTTACTTATCTATATTAATTATGATAATTGCAATTATTTCTTTTTATATTAAAGTTTTAATAGATTGGTTTTTTTAATTTTTTATAATATGATAGAAATTGTTATTACTAGAATAAAAAATAAAAATAAAAATTTTTCTAATATAGAAGATATAGAAGAAATTTCATCTTCTTCTACTGTAGATAATAAAAAAGAATATTTATTTAATATTTATGATAGCTTTTTAATTTTTTTACAAAAATATAAAATAATGATATTATTATTAATTATATTATTTAGATTATATACTATTTAAAAAGATATTTCGAATATGTTTTATAATATGTCGGAAACAAAAGAATCAGTAGAAAAAAAAACTAAAACTAAGACTCAAATCCAAACTCAGGTTCCAACACAGGTTCCAACTCAGACTCAAACAAAACTAGAAACTAATGATGAGGATGATGAAGAAGAGGAAGATGAAGAGGACGGTGAGGAGGACGGTGAGGAGGAAGGTGAAGAATATACTAACTCTGAATATGGTAATCAAATTCCAATTGATCTTTCAGAAAATGAAATTTATAAAGGAATTTGCACTCTATTAGAAGATGCTCAAGGAAATAATATTCTTGAATATATTAGTCTTCTTCATACTGAGTTAATTGGTGTAAATAAGTCATTAGAGAATCTTAAAGGAATTAGAAAAGAAATTACTAGAATTGCTGATTATGCAGAATTATTTGTTAAGTCTCAAAGAAAAAGCTCTTCTGAGGAAGAAAAATCAACAAAAGTAAAAAAATAAAAATTTAATTAATTAAAAATTTAAAAAAAAATGATTTTAAAAGAAAAATCAAGATTTGATATTATTTGAAAATAATATCAAATGAAATATTTTGAAGAATATGTTAATTTAGATAATATTTCAAATAGTGTTAACACAATACTTGAAATAAAAGAAGAAAATATAGAGTCTATTATAAATAATAGAGCAATTATAGGAGATATTGTTTATGTAAATGATAAAAATAAAGTTATTAATGTAAAAGAAAGAACCCAAAATATAATTGTTGGAATTCTATATTTAGACTCAAAAACAAAATATGGAATTTTGGAAAATAGACCACTTTATTTATTTAAACCATCAAATAAGTCTTATCCTAATTTTTATGTTCCATATAATAAAAATCATACCAAAAAAATATATGTAACAATTCAATTTAAAAAATGGGATATAATTGATAAGTTTCCAATTGGAATATTACACGATATAATTGGTGAATTAGGAAATAAAGAAACAGAATATGAACATCTTCGAATATATTATAAAATACATAATAAAATATGGAAAATAGATAATACACAAATAAAAAAGGACAAAGAAAAAATAGAAAAAATAAATAATCAAATAGAAGATTATAAAATATTTTCTATTGATCAAATTGGTTCAAAAGATATAGATGATGCATTTCACTATAATGAAACAGAAAATTATTATGAAGTTGGAATTCATATAGCATCTCCAACTATATTTTTTGAAAAAGATATAAATACTATTTTTAATAGAGTATCAACAATATATTTACCTGATAGAAAATACAATATGTTACCAAATATTTATTCAGATAATCTGGTATCATTAATAGAAAATACAAATAGATATGCATTATCATTTATTTTCAAATTTGATAAAAGTGCAATTAATAATATAATTAATTTTGAAATAAAAGAAACTATTGTTAAAAATATAAAGAATTTTACATATGAAGAATTTAATAATTCTAAGCATAACTTTTTAGAATTTGTAAATTTCAGTAAATTATATTTTAATGATGAATTAGTAAATGATTCTCATATATTAGTTGAAAAATGGATGATTTTTACAAATCAAAAAGTAGCAAACTATTTGATTGAAAAGAAAGAAAAAGTTATTTTGAGAAAACATATTAATATTAATAATGATGAAAATAATTATAACTTTGAGAAAGATACAGAAAAAATAAAACAATATTTAAAATATAAGACTGAATCTTCTGCTTTATATGATATTTATGATGAATCAGGAAAAATTATTCAAACACATTCTAAATTAAATGAAGAGTATTATACACATGTGACATCACCAATTAGAAGATCTGTTGACTTTTATACTCATTTGTTATTAAGAAATATAGTTTCATCAGTTGAAAAGGAAGTAATAAATAAAATTAATTTATTTAATAAAAATAGTAAAAAATTTTATCGAAGTGTTAAAAGAATGGAATATATATTTTCAATTAATAAAGAAGAAAAAATAACTGAATATGGATATATAATTAAAATAGGAAAACAAAAATTAACAATTTATATACCGAATTTAAATTTAGAAGAAAAAATAGTTATTATTCCAAATAAATTAGAAAAAATTGTAAATATAGTTTCATTAGATGAAACACATATAGAATATTCAATTGATAATGAAATAAAAAAATATAATTTATATCAAAAAGTAAATGTAGAATTATATGTTTTTATTAAAAATGAAAATATTTTTGATAAATTAAGGGTTGAAATATGTAAAACATGTGATAATAAGTAAAATATATAATAAATAAATATTATAATATATAAATGGGAAACCAAGAATCTGTTCCTGCACAATCTAAAAAAAAAGATAAAAGAAATACAGGAGAAGTAAATAAAAAAAGTATAAATAGAAGCCCGCCTCCAAAAAGAAATAAAGATATAATAAATGATTTTTCTAATAAAATTCTAGATTATAATAATCCTCTTCAACCACCTCAAAAACCTATATTTTCTAATCCTATTCTTCCTCCTCAACCTGAATTTACTAATAAAAGATCACATAATGAATTAGTAATTGAAAGAAATATAAATAATTTATTTATAGAAAAAAATAATACTAATAACGTATTTAGCTATCCAACTAATTCTAATACTGATATATATGCAAGTAAACCAACTTTAGATAATATTAAATTTACTCCATATAATTTTAATGAAGAAATAGGAAAATTTAAAAAAACAGTTGAAGACGAAGATGTAGAAGAAAAAAAAAGAAGAGAAAAATTTGATGAAACTAAAAAAGATAAATATAAATTTATAGAAGAACAAACAAAAAAATTTGAGGAAAAATATAATCCATGGAATATATTACAAATTGAACAAGATAGTTTAGATATAAATGAAATTAAAAGGGGTTATAAAAAAATGGCTCTTAAATATCATCCTGATAAAGCAGGTGATAAATATGTAGAATTATTTCAAATTATAACACAATCCTATATTTATTTATTAAAAAAAGCAGAAGATAATATTGAATTAGAAGTTAAAACTAGTAAAAAAGTTGAAAATGTAGATTACGAAGATAATATAAATGAAAGTGTTGAAAATATATATATATCAAAAGATAAATTTGATATAAATCAGTTTAATAAAATATTTGATAAATATAAAGTGCCTGATTCTTTTGATAATGGATATGCAGATTTAATGAAAGCAGAAGGAGGAAATAAATTAGAAAATAATAAAGAACCAGTATTTGGTAAATCTTTTAATAAAGATATATTTAATTCTCATTTTGATGATATTAAAAAAACAAAAAGATCACAAGATATTATTGAATATCGGGAACCAGATGCTCTAAATTTATCAACTGGAATGAATCCATATGAATTAGGTGTAGATAAATTAAATGATTTTGGTTATTCTAATAGTAATAATTTATCATATACTGATTATAAAAAAGCTCATTTTGATGAAAATTTATTAATTGATGCAAATACTGTAAAATATAATACTTATAACTCTGTTGATCAATTAGAAAATGAAAGATCAAGAATATCTTATTCTGCATCAGCAGAAGATAAACAAAGATATGAATTAATGGAACGAAAAAGAATGGAAGATGATAACCTTAGAATGAAACATTTACAGCAACGTGATGAAATAATACAAAATAGATTTCAAAAAATAAATCAAAAATTAATTGTTCACAAATAGAGGGAACCTACTGGCTTCGCGCACCCTTACCCCCTCCTATTCCATCTTACCCTTCTATTCTATATTACCTTCTTATTCTATCATATGAAATTGAATTATTTTTTTATTTCCCTCTAAAGAGACCCCTTATAAAAATCCTTTGTCCAAAAACATCTTTCCGGATATAATGGTATATATTTTAAACAAGAATTAATAAACTCTTTTTTTTCTTCATACCAATTTCCCCCTGCTTTTCTATTCTTTTCAAATATAATTTTCTTTGAATTAAAATCAATTCCAAGATAAACAATATCTACATCTAATTTTTTAGATATAAACCAATAACCTTTTCGCAAATGTTCCGTGCATTTTCTCGTACCCTCTGGTGCTAAAAATATAATATAATTATTTTTATTTTCTAAATTATAACATATTTTATCTGTAACTCTATCATTTTCACGATCGACTTTTATTAATTTAAATTTATTATCGATTAAAGATAATATTGGACTACATATTTGTTCAAATTCTTCTTTCATTAAAATATATGAATCATATTTTTGTCTAAGATAACCATAATAAATGATTAATCCAATTAAAAAGTCGTAAGAAGAAGTATGACTACTAATAATAATTAATTTTGATGGAAGTTTTTCAATTAAAGAGTTATCTATATTATTTGTATAACCAAGAAAATATAATAATCTCTTGCATAAATAGGAAATAGAAGTTTTTGTATACAAAAAATAACTAAAAAATATACATGTAGAAAATAAAAAAACTTCAAATTGGAACATAATATATGCTTATAAAAATATATTCTTATAATAAAATATATTTTTATTATTTATTAAAAATTGTATTACCTCATTGAAAATGATGATTCCTCTTCATCTGAATCTTCATTATCTTCTTCTTCATCAGAATCAAACTCAATATTTTTTAACTTATTTAAAGTTTCTTCTTTCTTATTTGATGAAAAAGTAAAACTATTTACTAAATTAACTAACTTATCTAGAATATCTGGTATATCTAATTTAATATCATCAATATTATTAATTAATTTATCAATATAATTAAATAAATATTCTTCTATACTTACGTTATTTAATGTTTTTAATATATTTTCATCAAACTTTTTACTATTAATTAATGATTCAATATGTTTAGGGATTAAATTTATTATATTGTCATTTTCTTTGTTTTCTTTGTTTTCTTTGTTTTCTTTTTTTTCTTTTTCCTTAAATTGAAATTCTTCATTTTTATTTTTTTTTTCTGATAACATATCAATTATATCATTCAAAAAAAATTGTGATCTTTTTGAAATTTCATTATGTTCTAATGTTTTTTTAATAATATTAATATATTCATTTATAATTATCTTATTATCGAATAAATATTCTGTATTTTTACTTTTTCCTTTAATTAATTTAAATAATGTATATAATTCTTCATATTCTATATCTTCTATTTTTTTAAAATTATTTAAATGAAGAAGATCAATTATCACAATATGAATAATATCATGTTTAATATATTTATCCAAATATAAAATAGAAATAAGTTCAATAATTAATAAAATCTTTTTTTTCTTTAAAAAAAATTCATCATCATCTAAATTTTCAGTAATAGTATCCTTATTTATATATAATTTTTGTATATAATTTATAAAAAATTTTTTAAAATTTAATTTATCATAGGCATCATTTTTAGCTTGCATTTCTGATGTAAATGGTCCATTATATTCACTATTTTCTTTTAATAATTTCCAATAATAATTACTATTTTTTAAAACTATTTCAATTAAATTATAGTGCATTTGTTTATTTACCCAAATTTTAGAACAAATATTTATATATAAATTTCTATATTTATGATCATGTAAACATTTGTTTATTATTTCATAGGATATAATATCAAAAAGATTTTCATTTTTAATTTCAATTAACTCATTAATTAAATCAAAACTAACTTTTTTATAAGTATCTGTACTTATCTTATTTAAATATGATTTTATAGTTACTGAAATTTTTTCATTATCTTCAACTGGATTTTTAAATAAAAATACACTTTCATTTTTATCAATAATATCATTTTTATCTTTATCTCTAGCTATTTTTAGATATTTATAATTATTTGTAACATTTATATTCTTTTTAAATTTTGTTGTTTGACTAAAAATAGGTTTTTTTAAATCTTCATTTTCAATCTCTTTATAAAAATTTATAAAATTTATAAGAGATGCATAAGAATCAGTAAGAGAAACAGATTCTTTATATTCTTCAATATTAAAAAAATGTAAGTTATTTAAATATGAAGAATATGACGGATACATTATTACTTAATAAGTATAATTAATCTTTAAATTCCATTTTTTTAACAATTAAAAAAAAATGATATTTTTAATTTAAGAATTAAAATATAGATTATTATAATATAATATGGACAATATCTATTTTAATACCGTATTAACTAAAAAACTTTTAGTTCAATCTAAACATTTGGATGAAAATATTGATGAATATATTAACACTGTTTTAAAAAAGAAAATTGAAGGAAAATGTGTTGATGAAGGATATATTAAACCTGACACAACTAAAATTATTAAAAAAGGTATTGGAATGCTTTTAGGAAGTAGATTTACTGGAGATATTACTTATAATATTGCATATACAGCAGAAATATGTAACCCAGTTGTGGGAAATATTATTGATTGTAAAGTGCGGTTTGTTAATAAACTTGGTCTCTTAGGAAATAATGGACCAATTACAATTATTGTTGGAAAACAATTTCATGATACTGAAGAAGAAATTAATAATATAAAAGAAGGTGATATAGTAAAAGTTGAAGTTATTGCTAAAAAATTTTCTTTAAATGATACAGAAATAAAAATTATTGCAAAATTATGGTCGGAAAATGAGAAAAAAGAAAAGAAGGTTATTAAGAAAGATATTATATCAAGTGATTTAACTCCAATTGAATTTGATAAAGTTCAAGAATATGATACCCCTGATTTTGAAGAAGAAGAAATAGAATCTGAAGAAGAAGAAATGGATGAAGATGAAGATATGGATGAAGATGAAGAAGAAAATAATGAGGATATTGAATTTAAAAGCCCAGAAGATAATTTAGAAGCAGATGATATTGAAATTGATGATTTTGACGAAGAAGAAGAGGAAGAAGAAGATGATGAATACTAGGGGGAACCTACTGGCTTCGCGCACCCTTACCCTCTCCTATTCCATCTTACCCATTCTGTTTTTTTAAATCCCTCTTATTCCTTTTACACTCTTTAAAAATTAAAATGGGACATATTTTAATATAAAATATTAATTATTAATGTATCCTTTCAAAATTATTTACTCTACTAAAGAACAAAAAGAAAAACACAAGGATGAAATATATGGATATGCTAATGATTTATCAGAAATTAAAAAAATAATATACAAATATGCTGATGAATATATTTATGAGTATAAAAATAATATATTTTATGAAATGAAACACAATGATAGAATTTCACAAAATACATTTTATAATATGTTTAATTCACTACCACGTATAAAATATTTTGATATATCGCCAAAAATATGGTATGAATACGAAATAGATGAAGTAGAATTACATGAATATTTTATGTCCTATTTTAAATCAATGATTTAAATCCCTTCTATTCAATCAGAGGGAACCTATTAGCTACGCACATCCTTACTCCTCCTATTCCATCTTACCCATTCTGTTCTTTTTATTTATAAGTCTTCTTTATCTCCCATTTTTTTATCTATGTCGTATAAAAAAATAAAAAAATATATTGATTTCTTTAAAAGAATCAAATGAATTTAGAAAAATACTCAAGTGAATATGATATTTTACATTTTCATGATGTTGATAAACCTATAAATGATGAATTATTTATGAAAAAAAAAAAGTTAATTGAAGTAGCAAAGAATTTATCTAATTTAGAGTATCGTGAAATATTAAATATTATTAAAGAAGATAAATGTAGCTATACTGAAAATTCAAATGGTGTATTTATTAATTTAATAAATGTTAAAGAATCAACTATAAATAAAATATTTTATTTCTTAGATTTTATTAAACATAAAAAAGAAGATTTAATAAAACATGAAGAAATAATGGATACCGCAAAAAAAAATATTGGTTCAGTAAATAAAGAACAAGAAAATGATTCTAAAATAAGTGATAATCAACAATTAAATCAACATGATTCTTATTATGATGAATCTGAAAGTGAGAAAGAAGAAAAAAATTATTTATCATTTTCAAGTGATGAAGATGATGATTTAGAAAATAAATTATCATTAAAAAAGAAAAAATTAAAATATAGTGGTAAAAAAGCAAAAATTATTAAATCTATAAAAGATAGCAATGAAAACTATAAAAGTAAAAATAAAATAAAAAAATCAGATGAAAAATAAATATTTTATTATATAATATATATGAAATATAATCATATTTTTTTATTACTTATAATATTAATTGGATTATATCATTATATTGTTTTAAATCCTCTTGAAAAAAATATTTTTAAACATGAATTCTATAATGATAAACGACCTAAAATAGAATGTAAAAATGATGATAGTTACAAATGTTATGGTATGCCATCTGGTCATACAGAAACAGCAACTGTTGTTTCTTTATTATTATGGTATAAAAAATATATTTCTATATACTTTGTTTTTATCATTATTTTTTTAACTATGTTACAAAGATTGTTATCAAAAATGCATTCTCTTAAACAAGTATTTGCAGGTTTAATAATTGGATCTATTTACTCAGCTATTTATATTAAACTAGATAATACATTATATATTATTTTATTTATGTTATTTTTAATTTTTATTTATAATCTGATATTAAAAAATATAAATCATTATTCATAAAAAATAATTATGTTTAATAATAATAATAATATGAAAAATATTATTATTATATTTGTTTTATTAGTTTTAATATTGATACTAAATTATAGTATTTATAAATATAATAATTACAGTATAGAATTATTTTCAAATATTGAAAATTATTTATGTGAAAATGATTGGAATTTTATTAAAAATAAACATAAATTTGAAAAAAATCATTCTTCAATAGAAGGTATTGAAGTCCGTGTTTTACCAAAAGGTCATTTATTAGAAGGGGAAAAAGGAGTTTTTGCAACAAAAAATTTTGAGCAATACGATATTATTGGTGAATATACAGGAGTTATTAAACATATTGATAAAATAAGTGATAATAACTTATATATATTTAATTTAGTTGATAATTTTGTTATAGATGGTGAAAAAAATAGCAATGAATTAAAATATGTAAATTCATATATAAATATTTCTGATTCTCCAAATTTAATTGCAAATGTGTCTTATATTAATAAATATCCACGAGTTTTATATATATGTTCTAGGAATATAAAAAAAGGAGAAGAATTACTAATTGATTACGGAGATGAATATAATAATCAATATATACATAAGTAAAATATATTAACCTGTATAAGGTACTTCACTACCAACAACATAAAATCCTCCCCAATTATCATTTACTGGCATGGCTTGTGATGTTCCAAATTGTCTATACCAGTTATTACTCATTTGTCTTTGTTGCCCAGGAGTTAAATTTTCATTTTGTGAAGTTGTAATAATAGGAAATCTTTCAGGAAATCTTCTCATTAAAGCATATAAATCTTGTTGGCCTTGAACATATTGTTGAAATTTATATTGATTTCTACAACATGTACGTAATGAAGCACATTTATTTGTGAGACATATTTTTTCATTATTTCCTAATGTTAATCTATTTTGAGACTGAAAAATATAATTTGTTCCTTTATTACTATAGGTTTGATTTTTATTAAATCGATTACTATTTAAATTGATAGAATTTGACATACTATTATATTTATATAATATTTTTTATTGGAGAAAATATTATATATATTTGATCAAATATGAGGGTTTAGAAGAGTGAGATAAGACAATATGTTCACTCTAAGCCACTTGGTTAACTCTAAATAGGAGGGTTTAGAAGGGTGTGTGAAGCCACTAGGTTCCCTTTGAATAGGAGGGTCTAAGGATGTGCGAAGCCATTAGGTTCCCTTTATTGGAAAAAAGCAAGCACATTCATAATAACACCAATAAATATAAATAGAGTTTGAATATATAATAAATATCTTAACCAAGATTGAGTGCAAGGGCAGCTAATATTTACATTTTCATAAAGACGGAAAACATAAAATAAGAATAATCCATAGATAACTAAATAGAATAACATAAATAATAATTGACCTTGACGTAAAGAGTCATATAATGATCCAGAACCGATAGAACCACCTGATTTTGATCCTTTATTTAGTAATATAATTAATGGTATTAATCCTATAACAGCTAAAATACTTAGAGTTAAAAGAATAGATTCAATAACTATAAGATATGTTAAATTAGAATAATTCTTGCTATTTTTATCTTTATAACATTCACAGTTTCGTAAATTTACTAAATAATGTATAATTCCACTAATATATGCAATTACTATTAAATAATAAACGAGAAGTCCATAAATTGGAGTTTTAAATCCACTCATTACACGGGATTGAACTTTTTTTAAAGAATTTGATGGATAACTTTTTTTTGCCATTATATATAATTAATATAAGATATTTTTTTTACATGTAATATAATATTTATATTACCTGAAGGAGAGTTTATAAGTGAAAAGGAGGGTTTATAACTGAAAAGGAGGGTTTATAAGTTAAAAGGAGGGTTTATAACTGAAAAGGAGGGTTTATAAGTTAAAAGGAGGGTTTATAAGGGAACCTTGGTTCCCTTATTTTCGACAACCCATGCAGATGGATCTTTTTCAGTAGTAAATGGTTGTTTCCAAAAATATGGAATTGTTTTTTCTGTATTAGGATAAAATTTTTCATAAACCATTCTATAATACAATGATTCTTTATCATATGGTTGATTATGAGAGTATTTTTTTCGAAGGACTTCATATTCTTCATCTGTATATTTCGTATCCATATAATCTTGAACAATCTTATACCAAGGATTCTCTTGATTACTAACTCCATCTGAAAATGCTGTTTTTACTCTCCATGCTAATTCATGAGGCAATAAATGTTGAAATGCCTTTCTAAACAAATATTTTTCTATTTTCTTTTCCGAAAATCTTTTTTCTGATGCATCAATATTCATACAATATTTAATAAATTCCGGATCAGAAAATGGAACTCGTGCCTCTAGGCCCGCTCCTGCAATAGATTTATCTGATCTCAAAACATCAAAATATTGAATATTATCTAACATATTTACATTTGCTTCATATAGTTCTTTATTATTAGGCGCAAAAGTAAATCCTCTATAGCTTGCAAATACTTCATCTGAAACATCTCCACAAAATATAACTGTATCATCAGTATTTTCTTTGATAAATAATGAAACTAAATAATTTCCGACCGAAGCTCTAACAGTTGTTGTATCATAGCTTTCAATTTGATAAATTGTTTTTTCAATTGAATTTAAAAACTCTTCATTTGATAATTCTATTGATATATGATTTGTTTTTAAATAGTCAGCAGCTATTTGTGCATATTTTAAATCTATTGAACCTCGAAGTCCAATTGAATAAGTATTAACAGTATTTGGTGGAAATTGTCCAGCAACAATAGCTGTAACTGTTGTACTATCTAAACCACCTGATAATAAACAAGCAATTTTTCTGTCTGACATTAGTCTTTTTTTAACAGCTCTTGTAAAAATATCATAAATATTATTAATAATTCTTTTCTCATCACTATATTTTACATTATTTAAAAATTTATAATGAAAATATTTAATAATTTTATTATCATTTGAAGACCAATATGATCCAACTGGAAATTGTTCAATGTTATTATCTACTTCAATTTTTAACCCCTTCATTTCACTACAAAATGAAATATCATCATCTAATTTATTCCAATAAAGTGATCTAACTCCAATTTGATCTCTTGCACAATAAAGAACATCTTTTTCAATATCATATAAAATAAAAGCAAATTCTCCGTCAATAACTTTACATGTTTCTTCAATACCTAATAATTTATATAAATGAAGTATAATTTCACAATCTGAATTTGTTTGATAATCCATATCAAGATGATATTCTTTAATTAATTCTTTAAAATTATAAATTTCTCCATTACAAATAAGAACTACATTTTTAATAAAAAATGGCTGGTTACTGATTTCATTCAATCCATTTACTGCAAGTCTATGAAATCCAAAATACAAATAATCGTTTATTTTTTTAAAAACTGATGAATCTGGTCCTCTATGTGAAATTTTATTAGAATATTTTTCTAAATCTTGTTCATCAATAGTATATCCATCTTTATTAATTATATCTTTATTTTTAATGAAATATGCAAAAATCCCACACATATTATTTAAAATAATAGGATTATTATTTTAAATCAAAATTACAACATAAAATTTTAGTTTCTAAATCCTGGATAATTATATTTAATTAATAGCTCATAAAAACTACTAACTCCATTTTGATAAATCTGTTTTTCTGTATTTATATCATTTAAATTATTACCCGGTACTCTTGCACTAAAAACATTTAAAAAACAAAAGTAAATTAAAAAAATAGGAATAAATATTACAAAGAAAAATATGAAAACTAATATAGCATATATACGATGTTGTGGCTTCTCAAATTGATAATCAATAAAAATAAATAACAAAATAACAAAAATAAGAATAATAGACAAATAAATCATAAAAGTAGATATTTTTAAGTTGAAAGATTCAATATTATAATTAATAAAAGGATAATCTTTTGTTGAAACAAATTTTTTTAAATCGGGAAAAATAGATAATTTTTTATCAAATGATGCTTTTGCTAAAATAATAATAATAAATGGACTAAATATTACAAATAATATAAGATAATTTAACCATAGACTTTTTTTTATATCATATTCATCAAATCCAAATAAGTATTTCAAAAATGGTATTGAAAATGGTAATAAGAATAATAAAGAAATTCCGAATATACTAAAATAATTTGCAACAACAGGAGATATTGGATTTATATCTGTTTTATTTACACATGATGGATTATGATTTGGATTATTATTTGGATTAGCTTGAATAATATTAACATAAATTGAGAATAATAAATTTCTTAATAATCCTTCCACTAAAATAATAAATGTAACAATATATGCTATTACGATAAGAATATAAGAATGTAAAGCAAGACCCATATAACATTTTTTTTTATTTCCAATTATTTTATCATCTTTTTTAAGCTCCATGATATTAAACGGAGAGTTTAATGTTAACGAACTAAAAAACATTGTAATTTTTTCATTATCAATTAATTTATTTCCCAATGGATACTTATATTCTGTACATTTGATATTAAAAATAAAAGCCATTGCAATAGCAGATATTACATAATAAAATGCTAAAAATATTCCAATACATGCAACAAATACTTTATTAAAAATACCTGTATCAAATGAATAATCTATATTCCCCATATTTTGTGGCATTATTTTATTCTAATTAAGAATGATATAAAAAATTTACTAAAATACTCCACATAAACCACATATTAATAAAACAATAAATGTAATAACATACATAATTCCAACCATTACACCAGTTGATGCACCTGATTTTAACATGTCTGCAAAATCTTTTATATCTCCTAATTGAACTATTATATCTAAACTTGATTTAGAAGTACTTAAAATATTACAAAACGCATTTAAAAATAAATCTTTAAAAATTGTTTTAAATATAGAATTACCACGAACATAATTTGATTCTGTTTTTTCTGCATAATCTACTCCAAGATCATTAATAACCTCTATTTTTTTATCTATTTCAAATAATTTCTTTTCAATCCTAGGTTTTTCTTTAATAATATTTTCCTCTGTATATAAATCATCTAAATCTTTACTTAATCCATATCTTGCTTCATCAAATAAACATTCAGTAAATAATAAATAATGTGTAAATATACCAGCATTTTGTAACAATCCGCTTATGAAATTATTATTTAAAACATTAAATAATTGATCAGCAATTGTTAAAAAATTTTCTGGATTACAACACTTATCTTTATCTATTTTACATAATGGAATAGGTTCTTTTTTAAATAAGTAATAATCAATATTAGATGACATTATATTTGGTTCAATATAATTATTATTTTTATTATTATTGTCACCTTTTTTATCATGTTGGCCTTCTTCCTCTTTATATTTTCCAGAAGCACATTTCTTTAATAAATCACATGGATTAGGTGGTTTTATTTTTTTTAGAAAATCCAAATTTAATTTTGCTTTGCATCCAACCATTGTTATATTTGAAAAAAGTTCTTTAAGAATACCAACTAATGGTTCTAAAAAATCAATATAAGCTCCAATTCCAGATCCAATAAAAGGAATGAATCTAATAGGAATATATTTTATTTTATTAAATATTTTTTCAATTGCTTCTAAAATAGGAACTAAAATTGTGTTTGTTATAAAAAACTGTTTAAATATATATATTATTGGGCTAAGAACATAATTAAATCCTCGATGTGAGATATATATTATAAAAAATACAGAAGTTAAAATTACGCCTGCTAAACTACCTGCTTTTAATGGCGAGCACATCTTTAATGGATCATCTTTAACAGAATGTCCTTTTAATGTTATGCATAATAATATTAATGGAAAAGTAATAATCACATATACCATTAAAATAAAAACAAAATATTTAAAGAAATTTAAAAACATATTAAGTCTTTTTACAATTGTTGTTTTTCCTAATTTACATACTAAATAAGTACTTAATGCATCTAAACCTTTACCTAAAATACTTTTAATTAACGCAGATAATGCAGGAAGAAATCCAATAGGTAATAAAATTATTGGAATATATACAATAATAAATACAATAATTACAATAATTGGATTTTTCATAGCAAAATTAAAAAATTCATTAAAATTACCGCCCTTTTTCTTTTTATTTAAATTTAATTCTGTTCCATCTATAATACCATATTTTTCAAGTGAATAATCTTTATTTAAATATATTCCATTATAATCTAAAAAATAATCATCTAATAAATCATTACTTCTATCTATTTTTTCTAAATATTGATAAATAATAGAATGAATAGATTGAAAATTAGAAATATTTAATAATATTTTTTTATTATTTTCATATTTTATAAAAATTTTCATAATACTATTAATAAACAATAAAAAAATTTAAAAATAATTATATTCTAGATATAGTTATTTTTCAGATTAAAAATAATTAAATTTTTTTGTATAATGTTTCAATAATATTTTCTTCAAGTGTATCTTTCATATATATAAAGTAAAACTCTAATAAATCTATTTTTTTTATAATTGAATAATCAACGTACCTTTGTTTTAATATATATATTGGATTATCAACCTTTTTTATAACTGGAAAATCGATAAATAATATTTTATTTCTTGATAAAATATAAGTATCATTATTTAAAATATTATCAAAAGTTGATAAATGTATTTTTAAATTATTTGTTTTCT
>Ga0114959_10001178_pt1 | contig 23453 bp, 30 predicted proteins | sample C_130625_EF_Meta_FD_87317 | JGI IMG/M metagenome (GOLD analysis project Ga0114959, IMG submission 87317) | Freshwater microbial communities from Lake Croche, Canada to study carbon cycling - C_130625_EF_MetaG | ecosystem: Environmental > Aquatic > Freshwater > Lake | place: Lake Croche, Canada... | reverse complement strand
TTTTCAATTGAATTATATATTTATTATATATTTATAACTTTTGAAATATTTTTAAAACTATAAAAGTTATAATTCAATCGTCAATTCAATCGTCAATTCAATTCAATTGAGTTCTTATTTTTACATCAACACACACAAATTCTGTGTGTGTTGATAATTATTTTAGATTTATATAATTTTTTATTTATTTTAAACGATAAAAGACTAAATTAATAACTTTACATTTTTGAATTAGTTAATATTTTTTTAAGTAAGTTGATAATTATTTAAATTTTTTAAAAAAATATTTTTAAATTTTTTAAAAAACTATTAACCAATTTAAAAAAATAGTATTAAATAAAAATGGAAACTTGTACTTACTGTAAGTCTGAATTTAAAACAAAATATAACTTGAAATCTCATTTAATCAAAAACAAGTCGTGTCTAAAGAAAAGAGGTATTGAATTGATAAGCAATTTTCAATGTGTAGGATGTAAAATTGTATTGACTGCTAAAACACACCTTGATTTTCATCATCAGACATGTAAAGATTATATGAGACATAAATACGAACAGATAATAGAAGATCTAAAAAAAGAAAATGAAATAAAAATAGTTGAATTGAAAGAATATTATAAAAAAATTATCAATGAAAATGAAAAAGAAAATGAAAAAGAAAACAGAACTATTACTGAGTTGAGATTACAAAACGAAAAGTTATTAACAGCATTTGAAAAGTTGGCTTCGCAAGCGATCGATAAACCAAATACTACAAATGTGACTACGAATGTGAATCATATTTATTCTGATAAGTATTTTTTGGAAGATATTAAAGAAGAAGAAGTCAAACGAAAATGTCAGACTCATTTAACAGAACAGGTATTTTTTGCAGGTCAAAGAGGGATTGCTCAGTTGTGTACAGATCATATTATAAAAACGAAAGATAATAAAGTATTACTGACTTGTTCTGATGTGAGTCGTAAAAAGTTTAAATATGTCGATGATATAGGCAATATGAAAGAGGATTATGAGGCACGGACGTTTACTAAAAAGGTATTTGAGCCAATCAAACAAGCAAGCCAGATTGTCTACGAAAACATTTTATCGGATATAAAAGAACAAGAAGATCAAGAAGATGACTCTAATAGAAAATCGGTATTGAATGATAAGACGTTGAAAGCGATTGATTGTTTTGTACAGATAGCTAATATTGACAATCCGAATGGTAATAGTGATTTCAAAAATGAGCTTGCTATTCTAAATAAATAATTTATTTACAGACATAACATATCAGGATAATAAAAATGATATTGAATGTTCCGACTCCGAAAAAGCGTGTCCATTTGATATTATCTTTATTTCCACACAATGATTTACTGGCAAAGATAAATGAATTGTGTTTATCTTTAAACTCATCATCACAATTTTTTTCTTGACATGAAAAATGGAGTATCATTAATATAGAAAATAATATAAAAACAAGGATAACGGGTAGAGTGATTCGACCGATTTTATAAACGATAAATAATAATATAAAGAATACGAGAGCGTCTTTGGTATGATCATACATATCTCCTAAATTAGATGTCATCTTATATCTTCTGGCAAAATGACCGTCAATACAATCGAAGAAATAAGAGATAGAATAGAAGACAGAGAATAAGACAAGTTGTTTTTTATATAAAAAATAACACGAAAGTAGACCTGTAATCAATGAGTATGTTGTTAACATGTTAGGTGTATGACCTGTTTTTTTAAAGAAGGGACACATCATGTCACCGATATGAACTAATACGTTATCGACTGGGTTATCTATTTCATCAGGGATCTTTTTCATTTATTATTTAGAAAATACTATTTAATAAGATTCTTAAATAGTAAATGAATGATTTGTTGTTATACAATCCATTGATTGAAGATTCAATTGAATTATTCAACGAAACTCTAGATGAATTAGAAGAATTACCTTCTTATTTAGCATATGATGGACATCTCAATAAAAAAGGAAAACAAGGATTGGTAGGATACTTACTTGAAAAAAATACTAATAATAGATATGTTTATAAAATTAGTCAGTATTTAGACTATGTGATAAGCCAAGAATATAACGTATTAAAAGATTTGAATACTATACGTGATTACTGTCCCCATTTTGTAAAAGTATTTAAAAAGATTCATTTACCAGTGACAGCAAATTATACGAAGACAAGTGATCCATTTGAGTTGTCAGAAGAATATAAATCTGTGAAGACGGATGTTATGATTATGGAAAACTTAGAAAATTGTAAAAAGTTTTATAAATATATTAAAAATAAAGAAAGTCCTGTTTCTACCACAAAATTATTATCAATTATAAAACAGACCTTATTGGCAATTGAAATTGCTTTTAAAAAAGTAAACTTTACACATTATGATTTGCATTCTGATAATATACTTATAAAACCTTGTGAAAAAAATAGCGTGTTTTTGTATATCATTGATGGAGAGTACCACTTAGTACCTACTTATGGTATGTATCCTGTCATTATTGATTTTGGATTTTCTTATAGCAAAGAGGCTGACCAAAAACAAATGAATTGTTCGTTAGGTCATACAGATTCAGGGTTTATGCAGTATAAAGAAGATAGATTTGCAGATTGTAAAATATTGTTATCATCAGTTAGTTACGAATTGAAGCATTATAAAAAGGATGAGAAGTCTCAGATTTTTAGAAATATTGTTAAAAATCTATACAAACATTCAGACATCGATCTAGATTGTGGATGGGATAATGGAGAGATCAATATCAATAATGAGTTTACAGAATGTTTTGAGAAAACATTCTCAAAGTCTGATTTTTTTAAGCGACAATCGGATTATATTATTGATTTATTACAAACACTTATCATTTTACCAATAAAGTATAGAAAAACGAAAGAGAGTACAAAAGAGTTATTATCGTTAGTCATTAATGAGTATAAAAAAATAGAAAATTCGATATCAGATGATTTTTATAATCTTTTTATTTTGAAAGAGATTGTAAGTAGTGTAAATAAACATCGAAATTTGTATACATCTGATTCTAGAAATGAAGCGGTTGCCAATTTTAAAAGTGATGTATTGAAAGCAATTGATCGTGTTGCAAAGTTTTGTAATCCAAAGATAAATTGGGAGAAATTATTGTGTACTTTGTTATTATTAGGGAAGAATATAGAAAATTTCTGTCACGAAAGACTTGTTGCTATCAACAAAATAAAGGATAAAAATAATTCAAAAATTCGTTTACAAACCAATCTTGAGATTTATAAATGTATTGAAGCAAATATTCCTAGTTATTTTAGATTTAACCGAGATACTATATTATATACGTGGAACTATGATACCGAAAACTCGTTAAAATCAAAATTAGATGAAAAATTAATCGAGTTATTAAACGATACTCATCCATTTGAAAGGGGAGATTTGATGAAAGAATATAATTCTAAGTTGTCGTAAGTTGTCGTAAGTTGTTTTTTTATATAAAAAACAACTTGTCTTAAATAATAATCACTTGATCAAAAACACCGGTATTTACTTGATGAGCGACACATAACACCATCTTTCCTTTATATTTATTTTTTAATGTGTCGATCACAATATCTGATGTTTCACTGTCTAATGAACTGATACACTCGTCTAATAATAAAATACGGTTATCTACCAGTTCACTGAAAGCTAACGTAAAGGCTAAATTGACACGATCTCGTTGTCCTCCTGACAAAAAGTCGATATCACCTTTCATCGTTTTATAATTAACTTCAAAAAATAAGCCTATTTTATCTTTCCCTTTTTTTAATTCTTTATTAGTAACTAGTTGGACACTGATATCTTCATCTGGAAAGAATTCTTCGATGTACATACCTGCGTGGGTGTTTAAATGGTCTATGAAATCAAAAATAGATCTTGTTTCTGCTTCTTTGACATAATTTAATAACTTTTCACAACAGAGCAATTCGTCTTTATAGTAATCTTTTATATGTTTCCCTTTTTCAATTGAATCTTTTAGTTCTTGGTATTTTATGTTAGTATCTTCTACCCGTTTCCATTTTTCTATACCTGAAATACCTTCTTTATATAATTCGATTTTATGATTATATTCTTCAATTTTTTCTTTTGTTTCATCGATCATAACAGATGGATTTTCAACGTTTTCTATTTGTATCTCTTCTATTCTATTTTTTAATTCATTTACTCTTTTCAATGAATCTTTTATGATCGCTATTTCTTCAATAATTTTATATATGTCAACTTGTTTCTCTTCTTTATCTGATAAAAAAGAGAATGATTTCATTCTTTTTTCTATCTCTTCTATTTTTATAGATAATGTCTTGTAAGATTGTTCTTCTTTTTTATAAGTATCTAAATGCATTTTAAAATCAGACTCGATTCCTATCTCTTCGACTAATTTCTCAAACGAATCAAAGTATTTATTATATTCTTCTGTATTTCTATCAAACAGTATCTTCTTTTTTTGGACATTTTCAAGTTGTTTTTGTATTTTATTTAAATCGGATAAAGAAACCGGTTGTTTAGATATATATTCACATTGAAATGGAATCAAGACACCTTGATCCAGTTTCAATTTTTCTTTACATGTTGGACATTCGTAAACGTTTTGTTGTTCTAATTGAATCGTGATATTTTTTATGTCTTCTTTTAAGAGATTCTCTTGTGATAATAAATCTTCTTCTATTGCCAAGTCGACTTTATCTTCTAATTCATTGATACGATTTTCAATTGGCATTATTTTTTCAAGATATTTTATTTTATGGGAAAAAGAGGTATCTATTTTTGAAAAAGTGATTTTCAGATCGGAAATATTGATCGTATCTTCATCATACCTTTTCTTTTTTTCAAAATAGTTTTTAGTCTCATCGTATCTCTTCTTTTGATCAGAAAGATCATTCAATTTGATCTGAAGAGATTCTTTGTCATATTTTTTCAATTCGGTTTCTAGTTCTGTAAGTTGAGACATCTTTTTGGCTTGTTCGTTATACTTTTTAGAGTCTATCTCTAGTTTAGATAATTTATTTACTAAAATAAGTTTATTCTTCTTACACTTTTCCAGATTAGTTGATTGATGTTGATAAAGTTCATCGTAATTAGATAATGTTAATTGACGTTTATTTATTTTATAAATATGATCTGGTATAAAAGTCATCTGAGATAAGAAGGTTTGAGATACAGTTATTTTAGAGTCTTCACTGATAATCTCTTTTTTAGCATGATCGAGTCTTGTTTTTATTTTATCTTTCAGTTTTTCAATTGAATCTTCGCTTAACAATAGATTTCTTAAGAAACTCATTTTTCCTTCTGGCGATAAATAAACAAAAGAGTGTTGATTATCTTGGTCTATATAACTGATATGTTTAAACTCAGAACCAAAATGTTGGTGGATCAGAGATTGTGCCTCATCCAATTCATAGATTATATTATTTTTTTTAACTGTAAATTGTGTTGGATTTTTACATCTTGTAATTACCAAATCGTCTATCTCTAATATAACTTCAATTTTTAACTTATCTTTTCCAAATGATGAGATGTTTTTCAAGTTACCTGTAATGACATATAAAATCGCGTTAAAAATTGTACTTTTTCCTTTTCCCGAAATACCAGATAATAGAAGGATTCCTTTCTCATTAAATTGAAAGGTACGATTTTCCCAGCATCTGAAATTTTTTAAATGCAATGTAACAGACATTTTGAATTTTTTTCTAATCAAGAAAAAAATTCAATTTTATTCTAATCAAGAAAAAAATTCAATTTTATTTATCTATTTAAAATTTAAAATACAATTAAAATGGATCCCAATGAACTAACTTATAGAGTCGAAAAGAAAGTCGTCGTTATCATTGGCGATTTTAATACTTACCATAATGTTATGAAAAAACTAGGAACAAGAAAAAATGTCTATAAAGGAGGTTGGACTTTACCACTAGACAATTTAACAGAGTTTTTAGAAAGTTGTAAAAATTTAGAACTAGATATCAAGTTAGAAAACAATAAACAAGATGAGACAGATGATAAGGTAGACGATAAGGTAGACGATAAGGTAGACGATAAGGTAGACGATAAGGTAGACGATAAGGTAGACGATAAGGTAGACGATAAGGTAGACGATAAGACAGAAGAAAAGCTAGAAGAAAAAGAAAAGGTAGCTGTAGCTAAAAACAAAACTGTAAAAAATACTACAAAAAAGAGTACAAACAAGAGCGCAAATAAGAGTGCAAACAAGAGTGCAAACAAGAGCGAAATTTTAAACAGTAAATTAGAACAGATTTCAATTAGAGAGAGTGAATTGAGTAAAAAAGAAAAAGAGTTGTTAGAAAAAGAAAAAGAGTTACTAGAAAAAGAAAAAAAGTTACAAGAAAGATATAAAAGTGTATCTAAGAGTCATTCAGAAGAATCTGGTAAGGAATCTGACAAGGACTCAGATGACAACTCTGATAAGGACTCTGATGACAACTCTGATAAGGACTCTGAAGAATCTGAAGAATCTGAAGAATCTGAAGAAGAATCCGATAAGGAATCAGAAGAATCCGATAAGGAATCAGAAGAATCCGATAAGGATGACAAGTACTTGAAAAAGAATAAGAGTTTTTCTAAGAATCATAACTCGTATAAGGACTCGTATAATGAGTCTGAACAAGACTTGAAAAAGAGTAAGAGTTTTTCTAAGAATCATAACTCATATAATGATTCTGAAGAAGACTTGAAAAAGAGTAAGAGTTTTTCTAAGAATCATAACTCAGATTCAGATAATAGTTGGTCTAAGAATATGACTAAGAATATGACTAAGAATATGACTAAGAATAGGTCTAAAGAGATGAGTGAATCAGATTATAAAAAATCATTAACTTCACTAATGAGTAAAAAACATAATAGCATTTTATCTCCTTGTAAAAAGAAAAAAGTTTATAAAAATAAATTGAGTGATATTGAAAGTGAAAGTGAAGATGAATCTAAATATAAAACAAAAAGTAAAAAACTTGAATTCTATAAGATATTACAAAAAATATCGAAAAAATCAGAATCAAGTCAATCCGATGAATCTGATTCCGATTCTGAGTCTGATTCTTCAAAAGTATACTCAAACCAAAAATCAAAATCAGATTCGGATTCTGATGATTACCCTTTCCCCAAAAAGAACAAGAAGACTAAAAAATAAATAAATTTAAATTAAATTTATTTAAAAACTAGATACACTAAGAGTATTATTACACATCCCTTTATTTTTCTCAGTCATTTCGTATGCAGTGTATTGCATATCAACAGGATCTGCTAAATTGACACCTGAACCAACTCCAGAATTGTCTCCATAGATTTTCATGAATTTATTGAGAACAGTAGAAGATTCGTTTTCACCCGCAATTGCTTGTAAAGCCCCTTTTCTTAAAGCAGTAGGATCAGCGGGAGTAGAAAACCATCCTTGACATGGATTAGGAGCAACCGGTAAATCTCCTCGGATAAAATCGCAGACACCTCTTTGTGCAAAACGCCCAGGTTTTAAAGAGGTTGTCATAGGTCTATCAAAAACCATCACAGGAGATCCATTAAAACTATCAATTTCTCCAGCTGGAGAGATACCATCCATAGGAACATTTACGAAAGGATTTTTAGGAATATCGGGAAGAGGAGATGCGGTATAATTGGGACCTCCGTAATCTTGCATACCGCTCATATAAGAAACATTGGGTTTTGTACAAGATTCATAGTTTTCACGAATAGGCGCGCTCTTGCATTGATAATCTTCCGTGATACCCATTTTATCCAATGACGGAGGATTGTATCTAATATAAGCTGGTAAATTAAGACTAGGTGAAGGTTTATTTACATTTTGATTATAATTAGGAGTAGGTGTAAAATAAGGAGAGTCTGTGATTTGACTTGAGCCAAGTCCTTTGCCAACATGACTAGAGTGATAGTTCTCTGTTGATTTAGGTTTTTTAGTTTCTTTCTTTCCACAATTAACATTTGGGTATTGATCCATTTTTAAAGAATGAATATTTCCGTATTGATCTTTTACAACTTTTTCCAATTTACTATTACGGAAAGGAAAACCGGCATTAAAATCTTCACGGATATTTTTTTCCTTGTTCATGCTCATAGTTAATGCGAGAATACCAATTGAACCAATTACAGCTAAAACAAAATCGCTCATTTATAAAAAGAAAAAAAAATTATAAAAGTGATTTTTTTTAATAAAAAGAAGATGTAAAAAAAATGACAAGTTTAACCAAAATAAAAAAAAATATAATACTTCTTCCAAAACATTTAAACTCAAAATTAAGAGATACCATCCTTACAGAATTAAAAACTACTTATGAAAATAGATGTGTTGATGAATATGGGTTCATTCTATCGATTGAAGATATCTTAGAAATTGATAATATTATCAATAAAGACTCTATTCATATCACATTTATGATTACTTTTAATGCTTTTATTTTTAAACCGTTGAAAGATATGATTATATCCTTTATTCCGAATTTAATTGTCGAAGATAAAGGTGTGTTTGGAGATATTTATGAACATATCCATATTTTTATACCTATTGAAGATTTAATCGAAAATAACTATCTATTTATCCAAGAAACATTTAAAAATGATGAAAATACAATTGATATGGATACAGAGATCAAAGTAAAGATATCAGAGATTAAATATGATTTGCTTAAATACAATTGTGTCACAAAGATTGTGTAAAAGATTGTGTAAAAGTTAACTTAAAAAGATTATATAGATAAAATGGAGCAAATCAAAATATTAGAAAAGTTTCAAAAATCATTGGTATCCTTTTTCGACGAGTTGATTGAAATGTTCCCGAACGAAAAGGATTTTATACTCATTCGAATTCTAGTAAAAGATCAGATCCCATCTACCCAGATCATCGGATATTTTGAAATTGCCTTAAATGATCCAATGATTATGGAACAAGTTCACTTAAGAAATGACAAGTTTTTTCTAAACAATGTTTTATTCTCTAAAATTAATAAATCAGATGTTTTTAAAAATATTTGGACTTCAAAGTTAGATCAAGATGATAAAAATATGATTTGGAAATGGGTAGATGCTTTCATCGGAATGACAAAAGAATATGTTAAATTTAAATAATTTTTTTTAATTAAAAATTATCATATAAAATGATAATTTTTATAGTAACAGTAATACTATTATTAGCTATATTTATTTATATGAATTCCAAAAAAAAGCCAGTAGATAACTATACATCTGCTCAACCTAATCCTCCTCATAATGTTGTTTATCCTTATAACTCTAATTATCATTATCCTGTTTTAGGGTTAGATTGTACAGGACCAGATTGCCAAGATTGTGTCTACCCAAACTGTAGTTACAATGATATTTATACAGGACCAGGATACTATAACTGGGGATACGGTGGATATGGTGGATATAGAAGTGGGTATGGTGGTCACGGTGGAGGTCACGGTGGTGGTCACGGTGGAGGTCACGGTGGAGGTCACGGTGGTGGACACGGTGGAGGTCACGGTGGTGGACACGGTGGAGGTCACGGTGGTGGACACGGTGGTGGACATCGTTAATTATCTTATTTATCTTCTTATTTATCTTCTTATTTATCTTCTTAGTATAATAAAGATGACAAAAATGACAAGGCAGAATATACTAACATTTTTATAAAAAGAAGAATCATTGTATTCATTAGATAAACTAAGTTCATACATTTTTTTATTTAATTCTTTTTTTTCAGATAAAGTTAATTCTTGTTCTAAACCTTGTTCTACATCTCGTTCTACGTCTCGTTCTACATCTCGTTCTACGTCTCGTTCTACATCTCGTTCTACGTCTCGTTCTACTTGTTTCATTTTTTGGTCTACTTTATTTTTTACGATAGATTTTAATTCAGTCAAACGGATTGTGACATCACATTGAATAGGCTTTTCTGAATTTTCCATTTTTTTAACAGCAATATAATGGTTAAGATGTTGATTATCTTCGCTTTCATAAATAACACGTCTTTTAAAAACATTCCCTTCAAACGGTTCTAATTTAAAATTTCCAGTATCTAATTCATTTTGGTTTATAATAGATATATAAAACTTATCATTAGGATTAGTTGGTTTTAATACACACTCGGATTGAAAATTTATTTTCTTACCGTTAATATCAATCAGTTTCATGTTATTTTCAATATCAATTTTTGTTTTTAATTCTAGTACAGGCGAATTTTCCATTTTTTTATTAAATATAATCTTTTAATTTATAAATTAAAAGATTGTTTATATATATTAAAATATGTTGATAAAACGTGATATTTTATACCCTATTTTTTTAAAAACGATTCAATATACTCAAGACAGTTTTTGGAAAGATACTTTTGAGAATCTATCTTATGCTATCTGTCCAAATGGAACTTATATAAGCAAAGGGTTTATATGTTGCAATATAAAAGGAAAAGAGTTTGTTTATAAATTCATTGAGAAAGAACCATTAGTTATCTACAAAGATATTTATGTTTTATTAAAAGAAAAATTAAATATAATGAGTAAGAATGAGAGAGGAATTTTATTAAAAGAGTTTGAAGAAGTAGAAGAATCAATTAAAAAGATTCAGACTTGTAATTGGAACGAAATAAAAAAAAAGAGTATTAAAGATATCATTTTTCAGAACTATCTAATTAGTATGAAAAAAAAATACGAGTTGACAAATCTTCAGATTAAAAAACTATATAATTTAATCAATCTATGTACTGTATTAAAGTCTTTAAGTAATTCAGATATTGAATACACTGAAGGTGAAATAAAGAATATTAAAGGGATTTCTTTCTCAAAAAAAAAATAAAAAGTAGAAATTGATATCTATAAAAACATTGATTCTTAAAAAATAGGAAAAAATAGTTGGTCGACAATGTGAATAAGACCGTTTGATAATTGGATATCTTCTTTCAATAAATTAGATTTGTTATTGATAGTCATATGCCCGTTATTATTTAAAAACATTAACTCGGTTTTATTATTCTTTGTATATACCTTTGTCAATCTTTGAGATAATAATGTTTTTTTATAAATTTGTCGATTTAAAATATGAGCATTCAAAAGATTGACAGCATTATTTTTATCTAGATTTTTTAAAAAGTGTTCCAGTCTTTCTTTGTTATTAAATTGTTTAATTAAATAATTATTATCAACAACAAATAAGGTAGAATCAAACTGTTCGTGAGCCATTTTTAATTCCATGTCTGCTTTTTTTACAATCCAATCGAAATATTCAAAGTTAGGTTGATGTAAGAAGCCTGCTATAGTATCGGGTCTTATTTTAAATGTATCTTTTTTTTCATCTTTTTCTGCTTGTAGAATGTTTTGAAATGCCCAATAATTACTGTAACTATCCATTTTATTATAATAAATATATTTTAAATCGACAACTGAAATATAATGATGAATGGAATTACGTTAACCCAATTGTTCAAAAGCTGTAAAAAAACAGATATGAAGTATAAACTATCTGCCGGTATTATGATTGGTAAACATATCGTTCCGAACTCTGTGTCTTGTAACTCAGATCGTACATTTATACACGGAGAACTATTTCATAGTAAACACGCAGAACATGGAGCGTTATTATACCTTAAAAATAAAAAAGTAAGAAAAAATATAAAACTAATTGTAATCAGAATTGATTCAAGTGGTAAATTAGTGAATTCAACACCATGTGAAAACTGTATTCATCGTATTCGAAGTGCAGGTATTACAAAAGTCATTTATGTAAATGAAAATGATAAGCTGATTGAAGAGAAGATCGAGCAAATTAAATTTTTACCTTCTGATAAAAAAGGAGTGACACAATGGTTTAATAGAGTAAAATATAACAATTAAATAGACTTCAGATAATCTTCATTATATATAATAGAAGATATCAATATTTGTTTCATATCACATTCAATAATAATCATATCACTATCTTCGTCTAACTCTACATTTACTTCTTTATTGTTTACCTCACTGTTTACCTCACTGTTTACCTCATTGTTTACCTCACTGTTTACCTCGCTGTTTACTTTACTGTTTACCTCACTGTTTACCTCACTGTTTACCTCATTGTTTACCTCACTGTTTACCTCACTGTTTACCTCATTGTTTACCTCACTGTTTACCTCGCTGTTTACTTTACTGTTTACCTCGCTGTTTACTTTACTGTTTACCTCACTGTTTACTTTACTGTTTACCTCGCTGTTTACTTTACTGTTTGTATCACTATTTACCTCTTCTAATTCCATTTTTATATCTTTCTCGTATTCAGTGATATCAAAAGATTTTGATATTTCTAATAATTCGGTCGATTCTTCTTTAAAACAAAGACAACTAAACATTTATAATAATAATTCTTCTTAAATTATTATTGTAAAAAAGAGATGATATGACATAATTCTCCTGTTAATTGACAACAAAGGAAAGGTTCTTCTATTTCCCTTTCTTTATACACTTCTTCCTCGCTTAATAAGACATCTGTTTTTGTACAACACGATCCCATTTGTTAATCTTTTTTTTTTTTTAAATTAGTGTTCCTTTTTATCATAGACGTTTAATACAGTCGCAGATGGTTCGTCGCCTGTATCACACCATTTAGGTAACCATAAAGGGATTTCGGGGGAATACGATTTATACAAAAACCTAAAAATTGTTTTGTAATAATTACTTTCTTTTGAAGAATTGAAATCGTTTATCACAATCGGATTAGTTTCAACATATTCTTGTATCCATCTATACCAAGGCTTTTCTGAACTACTTACAGCATCAGAAAACGCTGCTTTACGTCTCCATAAGACATCCTGAGGCAAATAACCTTCAAACGCTTTTCGCAATAAATCTTTTTCAAACTCTTTCGGTTTTCTCAAGTCTCCTGATGTTTGTAAGACAAACTCCATTAACTCTTTGTCTAAAAACGGCTCTCTGAATTCTAGACTATTTCCAGCAGTGCATCGATCTGACCTTAAGACATCGTATTTATATAACTGTTTGACCAATCGTAAGCTATCTTGAAACAATTCATCGCTATTTGGTGCATTATGTGAATATAGATATCCACAAAACATTTCATCACTTCCCTCACCTGAAAAAATAACCTTTTCTTTAAAGTTTTGGCTGATCCATTCGCATAACATATACATTGGAGTACTTGCTCGAATGGTCGTCGTATCATAACTTCCTAATTTTTGGATGACTGTAGGAATATACTGTAAAGCAGTTTCATAGTGAATCAAATATTCATGGTGATCGGTATTAAGATACTGAGCGACTTTACGAGCATAAATGATATCCGTTGAATCCGGGAATCCAACTGAAAACGTTTTCAATTTATTACCTAATTCTTTGGATAAAATAGAAGCGATGATAGAAGAATCAAGTCCGCCACTTAATAAACATCCAATTGACCGATCGCTATATAAACGTTTTTTAACAGATTGTGTGAGTAGTTTGTTTACCATAGAAATAGCATGTTGTTCGTCAGTATAAAGAGGAATAGATGGAAATTCGTAATAAATATTGTTATACATTTTAGATAAATCTTTTGAAAAAGATAAAATCGAAGAGGGAAGAACTTCTTCGATTTTATCTTTTCCTTCTAATGATATAGGCTCGCTTGCAATCGTTAACATATCATCATTTTTGGTATAGAATAAAGGTTTGACACCAACACGATCACGAATCATATAAATTTGTGTAGAAGTTACATAAACGATCGCAAATACCCCGTCTAACATTTGAATCGATTCTTTGACTCCATAACGCTGAAAAAGATGTAATAAAATTTCACAGTCGCTTTTACTTTTTAAAAGAAAATTTTCTCGTTGTTGTAGCTCATGGTAATTATAAATTTCGCCATTACACATTAGAAAATCGTTATTTAATTCAAACGGTTGATCTCCTTTACTTGTTAAATCATTAATAGATAAACGATGAAACCCAGCCAAACAGTTTCCGAATAATGATAAGGTATGTTTATCTGGTCCCCGATGTTCTATCTTGGAATAATTGAACATTAATTGTTTCATCAACTCTTTTCTGATGATTCCATCTTTTGTATAGTATAAAAAGATGCCACACATTTTTATATTAGTTTCCATTTTAAGTATTATTTAGATCATTTAATTTATGTTGTTTATGTAAAAACAAAATATTGGAGTTCATGATATCAAATATATCTTGATTCTCTTTTAATAAAACAGCCGTTTTAATTATAATGGATAATCTATTCTTGAAATCATCGTTTTCGAGTGCATCAGGTAGAGGTTTTTTGTATTTATAACATTTGATAGAATGAAATGATTTATAATTTGTATATTCTTTCAAGTCATCAAAAAAATGGTCAGAAGAGTGAATACATACATACTTATCAAAATTTACGAGTGTATCTAATACCACTTTTTCTAGATACTCGGAATCGATGAATATATAATCAGAACTGAATTTCACAAAAGAAGGCCAACGATCATTTGTTTCTTTTTCATCAAATGATTTAATCCGTAATACGAAAGGATAGTCCTTTTCACTATTTTTAATACTTTTGATATAATTTTTATGGTAGACTTCGATCGTATCAAACTTTTTTCCTATTTCAAGTAAGTTAGAGTCACGTATATTAGTCACATCTGGGACAAATACGATCAATTCTTTTTTTTCTATATTACTCTTACTCTTACTCTTACTCTTACTCTTACTCTTCTTATCAAACTCTTTTACTACTAACTCTAAGAATAAATAGATATAATTTAGATCGGTTGTAAAACAGATAGAATATTGTGAATGATTTGTAAGAAATAAAAAAGGAGGTTGTACAAGATTACGTGTATCCAAACGTTCAATAATGACTCCATTTTGTTTATTTTTCAATCCAAAATTAAAGTACGATTTATTAAATCGTAGCAATTTTTGATCTTCAGACTGTGTTAAACAGACTGTATTTTCACAGTCTGAAGTAAACATGATTTTGGGATAAACTTTTTTAATAAACTCGAATTGATCTTGATCCAAATCGATCCCTAAAGTAAGCTCTTGATCAGTATTAACAACAAGTTTTTGGACGATCTTAAAAAAAAGATCAATATAATTAGTTTCATCAGACATTAAAAAAGTGTTGATAATTATTTGTCGATTATTCATATTTATTAAAATTAATATTTTTATTAAAAAATATTAATTAACTTTAAACTTTAGGAAAATGTTTTTGGATGTGTTTTTGGAGAGTGTAATAAGTAATGATTTCATTGACACCTAGTAAAGTTGCCAATTGGGTATCAGGAGTGAACTGACGACGATCAGCTGGATTTTGTAAGTTCTTTTCCTTGACGTAGTTGCAAATTGCCTTGGTAACATCAACACGAGATACCAATTGATCCGGTTTAAATCCGCAAAATTTGGTCATCTCGGGGGTAATAGTAACATTCTTCATAAAACCACTATTTCCATTACGAGTAGACGTCTTCTTTACCTTTCTAGATAATAGTTTAAAACTATCTGCTTTTAATAGTTTCACTTGTCGACAAACAGATCGTAAAAATCTAACGCCAACAGAATGATTCTTGTTTTCTCGTAATGCTTTTAACTCGTTTTCAACTGAAACGTGTAATTCATCAAACGATTTCTCTAGCTCTTCATTGTTTACAACACGTCTTTGTTTACTTTCATCTTCGTTTTCAGATGGTGCCAATTGACTAACGACTTCCGAATCAGTAACTGATTTGGTTGATTTTTCTTTAGGCTTCTTTTCTGCTTTTTCCTTCTTTTCAACTTTCTTCTCATCTTTCTTTTCATCCTTCTTCTCGTCCTTCTTCTCGTCCTTCTTGTCTACTTTCTTGTCTACTTTCTTCTCAACTTTCTTCTCAACAGCTTTTTTGGTTTTAGATTCGGTAGACATTGTTTTTATTAATTAGAGATGTTTTTAAGTAGTAATTAATTTTTTTTTATTTTTAAGTTGCTTTTTGGTTGTAAAAATTATTTTATTTTATAATTCAAAAATTAATTTTTATTTGTCCATGATCAAAATATAATATTTCAAAAACAGAATTATACGAAACGATTATTTCTCCATGCATTTTCCCGTTTACAAAATAACCTTCATATACATACCCAGTCTTTGTTGTTAGTATATATTTCCCATTTAAAATATTCCCAGATTCATCACAAAATAATCCATCTTTATTGATTAAATATTCCATTTATTCCACCTTCTTTTTATCATTTAAATATTTAAATGATAAATTAATTTTTTAATCTACAAAACTGAGTTCTGATTGGTCTAAATTTTTTTTCAAGACATTCATATTAAAGCGTAAATTATTTACAAAAAAGAACTCGTTGACTTTACTAAAATCTGGTATGCCACAGTAAGGAACATCAAACTCTATTTGATCAGGAATAGCAAACAACTCTCTACACCTTTCATGTTTTAAAATATCCTTATCAACTTCTTTGTTATCAACTTCTTTGATATCGTCAATATTTTTATATTTTTTAATTAATGCATACGATTTTTCTAATCCTACTTTAGGTATATTCGAGTTGTAATCACAACCTAACATGATACATAGATCTACAAATGATTCTTTAGATAACTCCAGTTCTTCTAGTACCTTTTCGTACCGAATACAAACTACCGTATCTTGAAATGTATCGATTTTTGTTAAAAAGAGAGGAGATCCGTATGCCAATACATCAGTATCTTCTGATAACACAGCATCAACTTTTCCATGGATAGAAAGATAAGAAGAAAAAGCTTCTGCCTCTGAGATTGCTTTCGTGTATGGTATTCGTAAGATATCAAATAAATACCTAGATATTTCTAGATCTTTTTCAGTAATTGAGATTAACATACTTTTCATGGTTTCGAGTTTACGTTCAACCACTTTTAAATCTATAATTTGTCTTTTATTTTGCAATAAAGATAACAGTCCTTCTTTTTTACATATTTCTATCATTTTTTCAGATGGTTTTCCTCCTTGTTTATAAACATTAATTTCATTTTCAAGTTCTTTGATACGATCACTTTGTTTTACACGAGATTCTTGACGACGTTTTTGTTCTTCTAGTTTTTCGATAGGTGCTTTATTATCGTATATAAAGATACAATGAATATCCCATTTACGTAAACAGGATACGAGATAAATAAAAGATTCTAACCAGTTATCTCCTGAAACTGCTTTGTATTTATATAGATATAAGGATATATCGATGGCTACTTTTTTATAAGAGAAATGGGATAGATGGATAGTTTGGTAGCAATTAGGAGCATATTTTTGTAATAGTTTGTGGAGATTTTTAATTCCCATTTTTGTATACATGATATAAAAAGAAAAAAAAGATCAATTTTAAAATCTCAATTATAAATGTCATCAAATATTAAGATTTTACCTTCATATGTATCTAAACCTTTAAAAAAATTAGATAGAAATGATGTGATAAAATACAGTTGTTTATATAAAGTATGGGGGTATAGAACAGGAGAAAATGGAGAGCATGAAAATTTTGAAAAACAAACTCACGAAGATATTACGCTTGATGTTGATGGAAAAAAAATAACAGATAGTGCTGTTGCATTCCAATTTTTTTCTGATATGTTATTTAGAAATTTACAACAAGTAATTGAATATAATCAAAACATTTTATTTGAAAGTGATGCAATTGGCAAAATGGAAGATAATAAGTCTGAATTGAACTATCTTTTAGGTGATGATCAAAAGAATAAATATATTGTTTATAAACATATACTTGAAAAATTCTGGAAACAACCAGGCGTAGAAGTGATGATGGACGAATTAATCAATGATAAGTCTAAAAAGAAATCTGTTAAATTTCTATCATGTATTGCTGAAATATTAAAACTATTAAAAGAGGGTGATAAGAATGGAGTTATAAGACAATATAATTCTTATCTTAATTCTTTTTAATTCTTTTTATAAACCATCGAACTCCTTTCCCTAATAAAAAGGCAAACAAGACAATCCAAAAAATAGTCCAAAGTGATGTCGAATCTTCTTTTCGGCGATATTGTGCAAGTTTGATATAGATATTTATGACATCTTCAGGACTCATTTTTCCTACCCACATGTTTTCAAAATCAGGGATGTATTTACAAATAGGTTGATCGATATTTCCTTTCAACAACCCTTTTTTAATTTTTTCAATTGCGATACGTCTGAATCCAGTCTGTTGATCAATGTCAAACCAAGAACGCAAAATTACATCTCTTGGATCTAATTTGATTTCATATAAAAGATATTTTTTATCAAATCCGACTAAGTCTGGTATAAACGCCACCACATTTTTTTCAAGTTGGCATTTTTCGATGCCCATTTTCATTTTAAAATAACCAGATAGTCCCCAATTTGTTCCCCAGCTATTACAAATCCACCAGTAATCTATTTTTTCTTTATTAACGATATCTGTCCCCCATCCCATGATTTTGACTGCATGTCCTCCTTCTAACTGAGATGTTTCTTTTGGACCTGTATAGATAGATAATCCATCGTAATCCAAAAAGTCGTCATAGACTTCGAATCCGGATACAACAGGCCCCCATTTATATATTTCTTGTTTAATCGATTCGATGTCTGAATCAACACTATATCCAGCAAAAATTCGATAAAAACGTGAAGCGGTTTGGTTATCCATACAAGTATCATATTCTTTACCAATAATGTTTTGACACATAGGGATATCATCAGATGAATTTACATCTTCCAGTTTTTTAATATTATACTTTTCAAACTCTCCTATATTTACACATCTCTCTGTTGTTAAACCGATACAGTATAAAAAATCCATTGCAGTATATAAATCACTTCCATTACAAGCCCCTGATGTATGTGCTTGTGAATTAATTTGTTTTAAATAATCTTCGCTTAATTGTTCTTTTTCTGGGATAATTGCATTATTGCAGATAATCATTTGATAGGGAGACAACTCGACTGAAAATTGTGCAAGTGTCATGATAGTCAAACGATCTCCTAGTGCTCCAGCCATAGCCATTGCAAAACAGCAACCACACTTTCCTTGATTTTTTACAGATTGTAATAAATTATTCCATTGAGTGATAGGATTGAGTTCTAAAGGAACTTTTTCTGTATATTTTTTCTTAATCGTTTTATATTTAGAAGATTTAAAACGTACCGTACTATCTGATTTTAAAACAGTCGCAAATGATTTAACAATACTCATTTATTATTTATTATAATAATAAAAATGAAGCTATTATCTTCTATTTGTCTATTCTTGGGAATATGTCTGACAATGTTATTTATTTATATGTCTCTTTATCAAGATGATAACGTGACTATCAAAGCAGATATTATCTCAATCGATGATTCTAAACATACTTTTACGTATACATATACTTACAATGGGAAAAAGTATGGTCCTTTAGAAGGAAATACAGACGATCTTGACAAAGGTTCATACTATGTACATATCACACCTACTTATCCTAGTTATTTAATAGGAGATTTTTTTCTTATTATTATTAGACCTTTCATTTTATTCTTTATAGCACTATTTTTTCTTATTAGTTATTTATATAGATAATTTAAAAACGAATCACTCTTATAAAAAATGAAAGTCGTGAAATTATCACAGAAAGCAACTTTACCGACTCGAGGATCTTCATTTTCAGCAGGTCTTGATCTCTATTCGACTATTTCAGGGACATTGCAACCACTTGAAAGAGTTCTTATTCCACTTGACATATCGATTGAATTACCAGATGGTACTTTTGGTCATATCTTATCGCGTAGCGGTTTATCTGTAAAACACGGAATTCATGTTGGAGCAGGTGTGATCGATGAAGATTATCGCGGAAATGTTGCGGTGTTATTATTTAACTTGGGAAATACTCCTTTTGAATACCAAGTTGGTGATCGAATTGCACAATTGGTGGTTAAAAAATACGAAAGAGTAGAAGTGATTGAAGAGGAGTTTATCCATTTACACCTTTGGACATTTAAAACGCCGATGTAATGTTACATTATTATACATTTATTACATTTTCTTTTACACCTACTGTAACTTTATATCAACTTGTAGCAAAGCATATAACATAATAAAATTTTTCAGTTTCACACGCATACATGATAAAATTACCATCTTTTCGTAATGTAATTCCTTTAGTAACGTTATAATTTTCACGACGAGGAAACATTTTTTTTAATTCTTTATGTGGTATAATACCACAATAAGACATATATGAAACAAGATGGGTTAATTCATTAGGTTTTATATCATGTAATGTAATATTTTTAATCCATCCACCACTTATATTAATTACTTTGGAAATAACTTGTTCAAGATTTGTATAATCATGTTTTGTACCTAGATAAATATCTAAGTCATAATCACCATAAAAAAGCACAGATTTATTTCTGAATATACGAAGAATTCTTTTATTTTGACAAGGTGAATTAATCTTATCATTACATAGACTTATCCATGTATGAACCATTTATTTTTATATTTAATTTACTATGTATTTTATAATTTGTAATTTCATTTTTTATATTGTTATAAAAACAGGCGTTTTAAATGTCCAAAGGTGTAAAACGCCGATTTTTATAATTATATAAAAATCTCATTCTTTATATTGTTTTGACTTCCTTTTTGTTTTTCTTGATGATTTTCTTTTATATTTTTCATCCCTCTCATATGACCCCTGAAATATACGTGTCAATATATCACTTGGTATGTCTTTTATTGTATCTTTTATGTTACTCTTGAGTTCTTGATAAGTTATTCCTATCTTCTTCTGTAATCGTGACTTGAAGACACTAAAGAAATTCTCTATAGCGTTTGTAAAGTGCTGATAAGGAACAGCATACAATACTTGATTATGTTTATTAATTAATTCTCTTATTCTTTCATTCCTATGAGAACTTGCATTATCTAAAATGATTAATTTGTTTTTGTATTTGGTAGTAATAAACTTCTCTAAAAATTCAACTAATCTATATGTATCAATACCACCTTTTTCGTATAATTCCCATCCTAACACACCTTCTGTATTTATCGCCATAATTGACGTATATCGCTTAAATACATCCTGTGATGTGGTAGTAATGACACATCGTTTTCCTACTTCACTATAACAATGTTTTCTTTTTTGTAGTGCATTGATACTCGTTTCATCTATACAAATAATATCTTCTAATTTATATTTTTTGATTTCCTTGTAAAAGTCTTTGAGTTGATGGTTAATATTAATCTCTTTACCATATCGCTTGGATGGTTCATGACGTATCCGTGTTATTTTTAGTGATACATTATTATCATGAACGATACGAGCAAGGTGTCTTCTGGATAAATCCAACTCAGGAAATTTATGGTGAAGAAGAGCAAGTAAGTCCTCCATTGTAGTTGTTTTATTTTTATTGATTTCATCCAATATAACAGTAATGTGTTCTTGTTTGATTTTATAAGAGACAGGACTACGATTATGCCTTGACACGCTTTTTTCAGATTGATACCTATCTACCCAGCGCATTAAACTTCTAGAAGAACATTTAAAGATGGAACATGTTTCTTCTTGTGTTTTATCAGATTCTAAATAGTGTTGAACAGCAGAAATTTTATAATCTTCACTCTTATGATGACTTGTCATTTTATAAAAATGAATTATTATAATAAAAACATTATTTATTATAAAATAATCTAATGTCAGTCTTATATGAATCATTGTGGAAAGATATACCTAATTTTGAAAATTATCAGGCTCATCCAGACGGAGAGATTAGAAATAAAACAATTTTATTTTAAAAATATATAGTAATATATATATTAAGATGTATAGAACATTTGTTGATGATACAATCAAAGAATTTCAATATAATTATGAAGAAGAAAGAAATCGATTTATTGTTGCATATTTTAATATTACAATGTGTGAATCATTTGGAAGATATGAAGATTATGACCCACCTAACTTTTTCTTAGCAGGTTATAATAATAATAAAAATAAATATATTATAAGACAAATACCTTGCTATTTCCATAAAAATATTATTGGAGAACGCGAACCAATATATGATTATGGAACACAAATAGATAATTATTATGAAGAATACGATGAATGTATTGATGAATTTGTTAAATTATTAAAAAATCATGTTAGTTATGATGTTCATGATATATGGGATGATGGTGAATTAAACGATGACACTTATCAATTATTCCGTTATGATAATCCACATTGTTATTATGGAAAAATAAATGAACCATACTTAGTATTTGAAAAAGAAAAAGTTGGTTCATTAGGGAAAGAACTCATTATTAAAAAAATTTTATTTAGTTGTATGAACTGGTAATAAGATATTCAGTTATATCTAAATTTTCAATGTTTATTGGTGTAGCAGACATTATTGTAGTTTTTTTAATTGATGAATTACATTCTGCTACTATATTAGGAGTTAATAGTGATGGACTACGTTCATTGGCATTACTTTCTAATAATTGAGAAGATGTTTTGTGTGGAAATTTTTTTGTAAATTTATCCAGATAGTCCATCTTGAATTGATGGTTTGAAAATGATTCTAATGTACCTTTATATGTACCTTTTTATACCTGAGTTTAGAAAGGGCAAACTGCAAAAGGCACGCGACTTTTGTATTAAACTGTTTCTAATTTAAGAGCGAGTGGAGAAAGTGTGGGAAAAGGATTGCGTTCAGTAGATTCAATCGGTTTACTTAAACGAACGTAAAAAAGGTACATATAATAAAAAAGTTTATCAATTTTTACAATTGATAAATTCAAATGAAATTAATTTGTACCTTTTATACATGTACCTTTTACACACTTATGTCCATGTCCATTTCTCCTTCAATGGCCGTAACTTTTGCGTATTCGCGTACCATATTCCAGATGCGATGGGCTTGATGGGTCGCCTGTCGTTCGGCAAGAAAAAGGCTATAATAGTCAAGCCATTCTTCCGATTGATACATAGTACAAATTTGATTCAGAGTAATCGAAGCAGGAACGTAACTAGGAGCATGTGTGGAAGCACGCGAAGGAACAACTTCCATTTCTTCCTTAGAGTCAACTTCTTCCGCTTCCATCGCTTCGATATCAATTTTTAGGTCGTCTTCGTCGTCGTCTTTGTTGTCGTCTTCGTCGTCGTCTTTGTTGTCGTCTTCGTCGTCGTCTTTGTTGTCGTCTTTGTCTTCAACGTCAATTTGAACGACAAACGACAATGGAAAGGCGTCGTCGGAAGGAGGAAGAACGAATCGAACGTCTTGTGCGCCTTCTTCGATTGAGTTTCGTAATTCTTTTTCGGTATGAGCAAAGGTGCACGAAAGGTCGTGAGACGGAACTTAGTAAATATTCTTCTACTACAGTACATATACAAAAATTTAAAGAATTTATAAAAGTAAAACATGAAACCAATAACAAAGTCAAATCTTTTTATGAGAATGAATTAAATAGAAAAATCAACTGGAGAAC
>Ga0114959_10001176_pt1 | contig 23470 bp, 22 predicted proteins | sample C_130625_EF_Meta_FD_87317 | JGI IMG/M metagenome (GOLD analysis project Ga0114959, IMG submission 87317) | Freshwater microbial communities from Lake Croche, Canada to study carbon cycling - C_130625_EF_MetaG | ecosystem: Environmental > Aquatic > Freshwater > Lake | place: Lake Croche, Canada... | reverse complement strand
CGATGCCCCATTTTACTTCGAGATTTTCTTGAAGTTCGAGGACTCGGCATCATCAATATTCGCTCGATCTTTGGTGAAACCGCGGTCCGTCCAAGAAAAACACTTAAGCTTATTGTTCATCTTGAAAAACCTGGTGCCGGTGAACTGGCATCCATGGAGCGCCTTCCAATGAATAGCTCAACCCAGACTATTCTGGGTATTGAGTATCCCAAGGTGGTTCTGCCCGTAGCCGAGGGTCGTAACCTGGCGGTATTGGTTGAAGCTGCAACGCGAAACTATGTGTTACGCAGTCGAGGGATCGACAGCACACGTCAATTCATTGAGCGCCATGAACGGCTGATGGCTCAAGACGCAGGTGAGCATCTCTTAGATGATGATAACTATGAGTGAACCCATTCATTGCCAAATCATGATTATCAGCGGTCAGTCTGGGGCGGGGAAGAGTGTGGCCGTTCGCGCATTAGAAGACTCAGGTTGGTATTGCGTTGATAACCTCCCCATTTCCACCATGAAAGGGGTAGTGGATACTTTGCGAGCAGGCGGATTATCTCTGATTGGTTTGGGATTGGATGCCCGTCATCATGGTTCCCTGGAGGCAATATTTGATGTCATTCAGTCCTTAAGAGCCGAAGGAGTATGGGTCAGGTTGTTGTTTTTAGAGGCCGCGAGCTCTGAACTCTTACGTCGTTTTGCCGAAGCGCGACGCCCGCACCCGATGGCAAGCGAAGGACACTCTCTGGAAGAAAGTATCAAACTTGAACGCATCAAGCTGAACCCTCTGGCAGAGCAATCGCGCAGAATAGATACGACCAGTCTCAGGCCGAATGCTTTACGTGCTGTGGTCAAGGCCTTTGCGAGCGCTGACCCTCAGCGTTTAAGTTTATTTATTTTCTCTTTTGGTTTTAAGTACGGTATTCCGCAAGAGGCTGACTTTGTTTTTGATGTGCGCTTTCTGCCTAATCCCTTCTACGATCCTGTGTTGCGGCCGCTCAATGGTAAAGATAAAGCCATTGTTGATTTTCTAGAGGCTCAACCTATGACTCAAAAAATATTGGATGACCTGTTTTCTTTAATCTCCAATTGGCTTCCATCCTTTATCAACGATCATCGACATGTGCTCAGTATTGCGATTGGCTGCACAGGCGGTCAGCATCGTTCAGTTTACCTTGCCGAGGAACTTGCTAAAAAACTCAGTCCACTTCATCCCACATGGGTCGTTCATAGGTCACTGGAGTCATGAGTTCCATTCAATCCAACCACGACGCACAGCCTACCATCACGGTTGCTTTTACGGGTGCTTCTGGAATGCCTTATGGGCTGAGACTCATTGAAGCATTGGTTCAGAGTGGCGCACAGATTTATTTGCTGTACTCTCAGGCCGCTCAAATTGTGGCCAAGCAAGAACTTGATCTTTCCCTGCCATCACGCGCTACCGATGCAGCCCAATGGTTAAGTGAGCGCTATGGTGCAGCAGAGGGGCAGCTAAGGGGCTTTGGGCGGGAAGAATGGTTTGCTCCCGTTGCTTCAGGTTCTAATCCTCCTGATGCAATGGTGGTATGTCCTTGCAGCATGGGAACGCTTGCAGCTATCGCTATGGGTTTATCTGACAATCTGATTGAACGAGCGGCCGATGTAGTTTTGAAGGAAGGGCGCAAGCTTGTTCTGGTGCCACGTGAAATGCCCTTTTCAGCCCTGCATCTTGAAAATATGTTGAAATTGGCAAGGATGGGAGCCGTCATTTTGCCCCCCAATCCAGGCTTTTATCATCACCCTCAAACCATTCAGGATTTAGTGGATTTTGTGGTGGCTCGCATATTGGATCAGATCGGTATTGTGCATTCGCTGGGTCCCCGCTGGGGAGATGAGCCAGCAATGCTCAAGGATAAAAAACTATGATTCTTTATTCTTATTGATGTCTTGCAGCAATTTTCGCAGGGGTGCGGGTAAGCCTGACTCTAGCGCTTTCTCCAAGGTAAACCATTTTCTAGGGGCTTGATCAGGCTCCGATATCACGAGACTATGGTCCTGGTTTGATCCAGTGTATTTAGCCTTTTGTATGGTTAAAAAGAGCTTGAAATGGGTGAAGCTGTGTTCAATGCGCTGAGTCTTTGTGTCCGGAACTAAATTGGATTCAATTTCAGGTGAGAGATGTTCGGGCAAACACCACAAGCCTCCCCAGATGCCAGAGGGAGGGCGTAGCTCCAATAAGAATTCTTCGGCTCCAGGGCCGGACCGAATAGCGTGTTCCGAGGCCACTGATCCTGGGCCGCGAACAATCATCCACGCCCTCGCGTGCCGCTCGACACGTGGCTTACTCGGTCGCGCCTCGGGATACTTCTCTATCATTCCTAAGCGAAGCGCTTCGCAGGTTTCTTGCAAAGGGCAAAGCACACATTTTGGGCGAGTACGAGTGCAGAGTGTTGCGCCGAGGTCCATGAGCCCTTGCGTGTATGCTTGGATTTTACTTTCGGGAAGAAGAGATTCGGCGAGTACCCACATTTTATTTTCTATCGCTTTGGTGCCGGGGAAGCCTTGAATGGCGAAGTGACGGGCAAATACGCGCTTTACATTACCATCCAGGATTGCGGCGCGGTGACCCGATGAAAACGCTGCGATCGCTGCGGCAGTTGATCTGCCTATGCCGGGAAGTTTTTCTAGCTCAATTGGGCATGTGGGCAATTGAATTAGGTTTTGCGCGATCAGGCTTTGGGCAGTTTTGTGCATATTGCGGGCACGTGCGTAGTAGCCAAGACCACTCCAATGCGCCATGACCTCATCTACGGGGGCAGCAGCCAGCGCGGGAAGGGAAGGGAAGCGGTCGATAAAGCGTAGGAAATATGAAATGACAGCGGAGACCTGCGTTTGTTGCAGCATGATCTCAGACACCCAAATACGATAAGGGTCCGTTGTATTCTGCCAAGGGAGATCGTGCCTACCAAACTGCTCTTGCCATGCAATAAGCCTGGAAGAAAATAGGGCTTGTGACATCACTCCCTTTTAGACACGTTGATTGGCAACTAACCAAGCCCATTCTTCTTCAGTAAATAAACGCGAGCGCACCAAAAAGCGTAATCCCTCTGAGCCTTCCAAAGAAAACATTCCACCACGACCCGGAACGACATCGATAGTCAATTGGGTATGTTTCCAATATTCAAACTGAGATTGGCTGATGTAAAAAGGGTGACCGGCAATATGACCCATTAATTTATCGCTATCGCCCACCAGAAACTCCCCTAAGGGAAAGCACATAGGCGCGCTGCCGTCACAACATCCGCCTGATTGATGAAACATCACAGGACCGTGTTTACTCACGACCAAATCTAATAAATCCAAACAGGCTTGCGTTGCGCAGACCTGAGGCACATCTTCGAATGCCCCTATTGGCCCTGGCATTGCACTATTGGGCGGAGCGATATGTTGCTGAAGCATTGCTTTCTCCTCTTGGGTGAATCCCCAGAAGTTTTTTGGATAATTTTCGAAATGATACCAAGTAAAAACGCGGTGAACCCCGTTAGAGGGTCACCGCGCATTCAGCTTTAGTTCAAGCAACTAGGAGGAGCCCAGGATCAGAAGAAGCCTAGTGCATTCTCGCTGTAGCTCACCAAGAGATTCTTGGTTTGCTGATAGTGATCTAACATCATCTTGTGGTTTTCGCGGCCAATACCTGACTGCTTGTAACCACCAAACGCTGCATGGGCGGGATAAGCATGGTAGCAGTTAGTCCAAACACGGCCTGCTTGAATACCACGGCCCATGCGGAATGAGGTATTCATTTCACGCGTCCACACCCCAGCGCCCAAGCCATACAAGGTGTCATTGGCAATCGACAAGGCTTCGGCTTCATCCTTAAAGGTAGTGACTGAAACCACCGGGCCAAAGATTTCTTCTTGGAAAATACGCATTTTGTTGTGGCCTTTAAACACGGTAGGTTTTACGTAGTAACCCGTGCTTAAATCACCTTCCAAATTATTGCGCTCACCACCGATCAAGCACTGTGCTCCTTCTTGACGGCCAATATCCATGTAGGACAGGATTTTTTCTAACTGTTCATTAGAAGCCTGAGCACCAATCATGGTCGTCATGTCTAGAGGGTTACCCTGCTTGATCTCAGCAACACGCTTGATGACACGATCCATAAATTTGTCGTAAATGGATTCTTGAATCAATGCGCGTGAAGGACAGGTGCAGACTTCACCTTGGTTTAATGCAAACATCACAAAACCTTCAATGGCTTTATTGAGGAATGCATCGTCTTTTGACATGACATCCTCAAAGAAAACGTTGGGGGACTTACCACCTAACTCCAAGGTAACAGGAATCAGGTTTTGGCTAGCGTATTGCATGATCAAACGGCCAGTGGTGGTCTCACCTGTGAACGCAATTTTAGCGATACGCGTATTTGAGGCCAGCGGCTTACCCGCTTCCAATCCAAAACCGTTTACGATGTTCACGACGCCTTTAGGAATCAAATCGCCGATCAGTTCAAACAACACAAGGATAGAAACGGGAGTTTGCTCAGCAGGCTTCAATACGACGCAGTTACCTGCAGCCAATGCGGGAGCCAACTTCCAAACTGCCATCAAAATGGGGAAGTTCCAAGGAATGATCTGGCCTACGACACCTAATGGCTCATGAAAATGATAAGCATAGGTTTGGCTATCGATTTCGCAAATAGAACCCTCTTGTGCGCGAATGCAACCAGCGAAATAACGGAAGTGGTCAATCGCCAAGGGGATATCTGCAAAGGTGGTTTCGCGGATGGGCTTACCGTTATCCCAGGTTTCGGCAGTTGCAATGAGTTCAAGATTGGCTTCCATTCGGTCGGCAATCTTATTCAGCATATTAGCGCGCTCAGTGGGGGAACTCTTTCCCCACGATATTTTAGCAGCGTGCGCAGCGTCTAATGCCAGTTCAATATCCTCTGCAGTAGAGCGAGGAATTTCGCAAAATGCTTTGCCTGTTACAGGGGTCACGTTATCAAAATACTGGCCTTTCACAGGCGCGACCCACTCGCCATTGATGAAGTTGCCATAACGTTGTTTAAATGGAACGGCGAAGCCGTATTTGCCTGGTTCAATAGCGCTCATTGATTATTCCTCCGGAATTTTTTTGAGTGGTGAAATCCCCTGTTTTCTCAGGGTCTATATTTTGATAAGCATGAAGCGCGCCAATTCTGATTGTTTGGATTTGGATAATGCTTCAGCTGTCCATCCTAGCAAGGTTTTACTGCAAAAAACGCATAAAAGAGGATTTCTTTTTTGAATTATTTTAGCGAAGTGATGACGCGTTTTTTTTGAATAATTGTTCCGATTCGGAACAGTTTTCGGAACAATAATGCCATAGATTCCCTTTACATTATCTAAGCTCTGACTTAGACAAAAATCATTTAAGGGATTGTTCGGATTGCGCTTTTTATTTTAACAAGGTACTGTTTGAGGACTACTCAGACTTTTTCAACACAAAAAATAGTCGACATAGCTGAAACTCAGCAAAAAGAATAATAATTGCCCGTCTTGGCGGAGCAGATTAGGGAGGAGACCCACGCGATGGGCGGTCGAGCAAAACAAACTTCGAGCGAGCTCATGGCGCTGAAGGAGCGGGTGGTTGATTCAGGTTCAATCAGTCGCAACTCCATCCCCGCTGAAATCCAAAGATCATGGCGCCGTTGTGCTGATCAAGGCCTCAGTTTGGCAGGCGGCAGAGCTCCAGAGCGCTTAAGCAGCTATGAACTCAAAGAGCGCGCAGGCCGCTTTGAGCGCCTCGTCAACGGCGCGGCTCCAATTATGCACAACCTTTCCCATCAAATTTCCAACACCCGAAGTATGGTATTGCTGAGTGACCCGCAAGGCTTGATTCTGCATTCAGTAGGTGACGATGACTTTATTTCACGCGCGGAGCGAGTAGCGCTCAAACCAGGTGTGCGCTGGGACGAGGAAACAAAGGGAACGAATGCGATCGGAACGGCAGCAGTAGAACGTTCTGCAGTACTCGTGCACGCCGCCGAACATTATGTTGAACAAAATCAGTTTTTAACCTGCTCAGCCTCCCCCATTTTTGATGGCTTTGGGGATTTAGCAGGGGTCTTGGATATTTCAGGGGATTATCGTTCTTATCAGGATCACACCTTAGCCCTCGTTCGCTTGGGCGCACAAATGATCGAAGACCGATTGTTCGATGAGGCCGCAGTAGGGTTTCACCTCGTCCGATTTCATCCACAACGGGCTTATTTGTTCAGCGTTGCAGAGGGACGCGCAGCCTTTGATGATGGAGGACGCTTGGTTGCCCTTAACCATACCGGGCGGGAATTACTTGCCTCCCCAAGCTGCGGTGAATCTTTTGAGCATTTGTTTGGCCTCCCTTTTGAGCAGGCTTTGGGAAGATCAAATTCTTTTACCCAAGCCACCTTCTCATGCACCCTTCCACGCGGAATATCGGTGGCCTTATCTTTGCAGATTGCACGATCTCAGCAAAAAATCATCAGCACAACGCCAGTTTTACCTCAATTTACACCAAATCAATCAAGCACAAAAAAACCGACCCATCGTCTGCACCCTTCCCCCTCAGAGATAGGTCGTCACGACCAAAAAATGGCCCAAGTGGTGGAGCGCGCTCGAAGGGTGATGGCTTCTGGCATTCCTCTTTTGATTGAAGGAGAGTCGGGTAGCGGAAAGGAGTGGGTTGCTCGTTCTTTACATGACCACGGCCCTCGATCCAATAAAGCATTTGTGGCCGTCAATTGCGCTGCTATCCCTGACACCTTGATCGAATCTGAACTTTTTGGCTATGAAGAAGGCGCTTTTACAGGAGCGCGTAAACGCGGTTCCCTGGGACGCATTCGTGAGGCCGATGGCGGAACCCTTTTCTTAGACGAAATAGGCGATATGCCTATGGCTATGCAAGCCCGCTTACTGCGGGTTTTACAGGATAGAGCAGTGAATCCTCTGGGAAGCGGTCGTAGCTTTCCGGTGGATATCAATGTGGTGTGCGCAACGCACAGACGTCTCAGAGATCTCGTTGCTGAGGGTAAATTTAGAGAAGACTTGTTCTATCGTTTGAATGGTTTCACTGTGTTATTGCCCGCTTTACGAGAAAGACAAGACCTTCGAGATCTGGTTGCGCAATTACTCGAGGATGAATGCCTTTCCCAAGGAATGAACGCAACGTTAAGTGATGAAGTGATGCAGCTTTTAGTTTCGCATCCTTGGCCAGGAAATATTCGCCAATTGCGTAACGTCATTCGAACAGGTATCGCTTTAATGGATGATTCCAAAGTACTCGATCTATTCTGTCTTGCAGATGATTTTATTGCGGAATCCAAGTCATCTTTCAGCGCCACTCAGACATTCAATACCTCTTTTGCTGAAAACCGAATGATGGAATTGAGTCCATCATCCAACAGCTCCTCTTCGAGTTTCAGCTTAGATGAAGCAGAGTGGAAAACAATGGAAGAGGCTCTGCGCCGCTTTGGGGGTAATGTTTCTGCAGCAGCGAAAACTTTAGGAATCAGTCGAAATAGGCTGTACAGAAAGCTTAAGCAATTCGGGCAAAAGGCCGATCAAAACCAAATTCAATCATAAAGCTTAAATTTGGTTTTCTTAATCGGGTGCAACCCAAGTAGCAGAATGACTGGCATAAATACGCGCCAAGCTACCGTCAGCTTGCATTGCAGTAATTGCATTCTGCAATTCTTGCTTCAGCTTGTTCTCACCTTTATTGACTGCAACTCCAAGGTTGAGTGCACGGCCAGCACCGTCTTGCGCTTTCGCCGCCCTTGAAAAAAATTAAAACTTATTCCAAATTTTGAACTTGTTCGCGCATCTGCTCGATCAGCACTTTAAGCTCAAGCGATACAGCTGAGGTACTGCTAGCAACAGATTTAGAGCCTAGTGTATTCGCTTCTCTATGTAATTCCTGCATCAGGAAATCGAGCCGTTTACCCACTGCGCCCCCTTTATCTAGGACTCGCAGCAACTCTGAAACATGAACGCCAAGGCGCGCAATTTCTTCTTCCACATCAATCCGCGAGGCATACATCACTATTTCTTGCCTGACACGATCTTCGTCGTCACGCCCCAAGGCTTCGCGCAATTTGATTGCTAGTTTGTCCTGATATTGTTTTACGAGAAGCGGGATAGAAGGGCTCACCTCAAGCCGCAAGCGCTCAATTTCTTGGGCACGCTCAATGAGAAGTGAACGTAGACGATCACCTTCACGTGCCCTGCTGGAGCACAACTCACCCAGTGCATCCCCCAGAAGCGTCATAGTAAGAAGAGAAAGCTCTTCGGCATCTACGGCAGTTCTTTGAAACATCCCTGGCCAGGATAAACATTCCGCCACAGTTAAGAGAGGCGCACTGTGGTGTAGCTTTCGTACCTCACCTTGCCAATGCGCCAGCTTTTGTAATAATTCAAAATTGGGTTCAGCGCTGGCTTGTGCATCCTTGAGATGCAGATTGATACGGCATTCAATTTTACCGCGGGAAATGCGATGACCAATCGCCTCACGCATTGCAGCCTCAATATGGCGTAATTCTTCAGGGCCGCGCCAACTCACCTCTAAGTAACGGTGATTGACTGTTTTGAGATCAATGGTCAGGCTACCCCAAGCCAGATCCTTGTTTACTGCGGCATAGCCGGTCATGCTAAAGATCGAATTCATGGTCAGGTCGTTGCGCTGGAAAGACGGTGATGTTATCAAGGAAACATTCACTTTGGAGATTCACTATGCGAGCCCATCAACGCGCTGACGATGCACTGCGTCCCATCCGATTTACCAGAAAGTTTACCCATCACGCAGAAGGCTCGGTTCTCGTGGAGTTTGGCGACACGCGGGTGCTCTGTACTGCCAGCGTGGAAGATAAAGTTCCTGGCTTCCTGAAAGGTAAAGGCCAAGGCTGGCTCACGGCTGAATATGGCATGCTTCCACGCGCTACGCATACTCGCAGCAACCGGGAAGCAGCGTCCGGCAAGCAAAGTGGCCGAACACAAGAAATTCAACGTTTGATAGGCCGCTCCTTGCGCTCTGTTGTAGATCTGAAGGCTTTGGGAGAGCGAACCATTCAAATTGATTGCGATGTGTTGCAGGCTGATGGAGGAACCCGCACGGCATCTATCACGGGAGCATGGTTAGCCTTGATGGACGCGGTGAGTTGGATGCAAGGAGAAGGCTTCATTGTTGAAAACCCTGTTCGCGAGCCGGTGGCTGCCATCTCTGTAGGTGTGTTTGAAGGTCGCGCGCTCTTGGATCTGGACTACCAAGAAGACTCAGGCTGTGAAACCGATATGAATTTGGTGATGACGGCTGCAGGAAGTTTTGTTGAAATTCAAGGAACCGCTGAAGGCGCGCCCTTTTCACCGGAGCATCTGCAAGCCATGCTGGCCCTAGGCAAAAAGGGTACCCAAGAGTTAATGCGCCTACAGGCGCTTGCCCTTCAAGGTTAATCTCACACTTCAAGGTGAATGATGAATCCTAAACAATGGCTGCTTGCAAGTAACAATGATGGAAAACGTAAAGAGTTTGCTGCTTTGCTTGAGCCCATTGGGATTTCTCTTATTTCGCAAGGCGAATTAGCTATTCCTGAAGCTCCCGAACCCTATCTAACCTTCCTTGAAAATGCGCTGGCTAAAGCGCGTCATGCTGCACGTTTATCTGGCTTGCCTAGTCTTGCTGATGACTCAGGCTTGTGTGTGGATGCGCTGGGTGGTGCGCCTGGGGTGCATTCTGCTCGATATGCGGGAGAGCCTAAATCAGACGCCAGAAATAATGCGCTATTACTAGAACGTATGGCCGGTATCGCTGATCGACGTGCGGCATTTGTTTGCACGCTTGTTTTGATTCGCCATGCTGAAGATCCTGACCCTATTGTGGCGCAGGGACGTTGGCCAGGAAATATTGTTCAACAGCCCTCTGGCAGCGGAGGCTTTGGTTACGACCCTCTTTTCTGGATCAATGAATTGAGCTGTACCTCAGCGGATTTATCCTCGCAACAAAAGAACTCTTTGAGTCATCGGGCTCAAGCCATGCGGCGATTAATTGAATTATGCAAATCGTAGCGCCACCTCGATTTGGGGTGTTTTTTGATCAGCCGCCTCCTTTATCGCTTTATATTCATTTTCCATGGTGCGTGCGCAAGTGCCCCTACTGTGATTTTAATTCTCACGAATTTCGTTCAGCTGATCTTCCTGAAGCGGCTTACCTAAAAGCCTTCGAAGCAGATTTATACGCCGCACTTCCCTCAGTCTGGGGGCGGCGCATTGAAACGATATTTATTGGAGGAGGCACCCCCAGCTTGTTAAGCGCTGAAGGGTTAGATCACTTATTAACCATGGTGCGCACTTTATTGCCGCTGCATGTGGATGCTGAAATTACGATGGAAGCCAACCCCGGAACAGTTGAAATAGAGCGCTTCAAGGCTTACCGTGCAGCCGGGATAAATAGAGTATCGCTGGGGATTCAGAGCTTCAATCCTCAACATCTCTTAACGCTCGGAAGGATTCATGATGCCGATGAAGCCCGTCGCGCGGCGGCATTGGCGCAAGAGATTTTTCCTCGAGTGAACTTGGATCTCATGTATGCCCTGCCTCATCAAACCCAGGCGGAAGCGATAGAGGATTTAGAAACCGCATTGAGTTTTGGCACCACACATTTGTCTTGTTACCAACTCACACTTGAACCTAATACCCCTTTTTATCGTCATCCTCCCGCCGTGCCCAATAGCGACGAAGCGGCTGAAATCGGAGATGCAATTACAGATCGGCTCGAGCAAGCCGGTTTTAAACATTACGAAACCTCCGCCTATGCCAAGCACGGTGCAGAGTGCCTGCATAATCTGAATTATTGGACCTTTGGTGATTACCTTGGTCTTGGGCCAGGTGCGCATGGCAAGCTATCGTATCGCGATCATGTAGTACGCGAAGTTCGTCATCGTCATCCGCGTTCCTGGATGGAAGCCACCACAGAAAACAAGAGCGCACTGCAATCCAGTGAGCGCGTAGCGGCTGAAGATCTTCCTTTCGAGTTTGCGATGAATGCCTTTCGCTTAAGCAAAGGATTTTCTTTAGATCTGTTTAGTCGCCGAACAGGGCTGCCGCTCCAAAGATTTTTACCCACGCTAGATGAGCTAGAACTAAAAGGCTTAGTGCACAGGGATACAAAGCATGTTGCACCAACTGAACTAGGCAGTCGATTTTTGAACGATCTTATTCAGGCTTTTCTACGCGACGCCTAAAAACCAAATCCCACACGCCGTGACCTAGTTTTAATCCGCGGCGTTCAAATTTAGTTTCTGTCCGCCATTCTGGTCTTTCCACAAAGCCTGTTGAAGTATTTGCAAGCTTAGGTTCTGCGCGCAATACTTCTAGCATTTGCTCTGCATAATTTTCCCAGTCGGTCGCACAATGAAAGTACCCTTCTAAACTCAAACGTGAACTAAGCAAGGCCACAAAAGCTGGCTGAATCAGCCGGCGTTTGTGATGACGGGCTTTGGGCCACGGATCGGGGAAGTAAATATGGATACCATGCAGACTACTTTCTGCAATCATGTTTTGGACTACTTCTACAGCATCGTGCTGCATAACTTTTAGGTTAGTCAGTTGCCGCTCTTGAATCAGTTTTAGTAGATTACCCACTCCAGGTGGATGCACATCAATCGCCAGAAAGTTTAATTGAGGTTGTTGTGCGGCGATGTCAGCAGTGGTGTCACCCATCCCAAAACCAATCTCTAAAACCAAGGGCGCTGGGCGGCCAAATAGTGATCGGGCATCCAAGGCTTGTGATTTATATTCCAAACCATAAAGCGGAAATAGAGTTTCAATCGCGCGCGTCTGGGCAACAGACATACGTCCAGCCCGCACCACAAAGCTTCGAATATGGGGATGCGGAGCCGCCTGCTCTTCTTGTGGTTCGATGATCAAGCAATCATCCCGCTAGTGGGTGAACTCGGACTGGCTTGATATTCTTTTCGCGGCATGCGACCCGCCAAAAAAGCTTCGCGACCCGATTCCACAGCCTTGCGCATGGCCGAAGCCATGAGTATGGGATTACCGGCTTGCGCAATTGCAGTATTCATCAATACACCCGCACAGCCTAACTCCATTGCAATGGTGGCATCGGAAGCAGTCCCTACCCCAGCATCTACAATCACAGGAACATTGGCATGATCCAAGATGATACGGAGGTTCCAAGGATTCAAAATGCCCATTCCTGAACCAATGAGAGAAGCGAGTGGCATCACCGCTACACAGCCAATTTCTTCTAACTCTCGCGCCATAATGGGGTCATCACTGCAATACACCATCACGTGAAACCCTTCCTTCACGAGTGTTTTTGCCGCAACTAAGGTTTCAACCATATTAGGAAAAAGGGTATGCGAATCGCCCAATACTTCTAGCTTGACCAAACGATGTCCATCTAGCAATTCCCTGGCCAAACGCAATGTGCGCACCGCGTCTTCAGCGTTATAGCAACCCGCCGTATTGGGCAGCAAGGTGTATTGATCAGGCGAAAGGTAATCCAGAAGATTGGGTTCACCTGCAGTCTGCCCAATATTGGTTCGGCGAATGGCTACGGTCACAATATTGGCCCCGCTGGCATCGATGGCCGCTTTGGTTTCAGTAAAGTCTTTGTACTTTCCCGTTCCAACCAATAATCTGGATGCGTATGTTTTTCCAGCAAGAATAAAGGGATCCATAGGGCTCTTAAATGTTTTCACTCAGCAAATGATGGATTGATTTTGGGCTTAACCACCGCCAACTGCCGCTACAATTTCTACCCGATCCCCTTCACGCAAAAGATGCTGAGAGTGCCGGCCACGAGGAACGATTTCGCCATTGCATTCCACAGCGATGCGTTTACCCGTTAAGCCCAGCGAAATAATGGCTTGAGCGACAGTTAAGTTGTCCGGCAGCAAGCGCGATTCGCCGTTGATGAGAATAAGCGGCATGAAAAAATTCCGTATTGTTCTGAGAATCTTATCACGGCAATTTGCATGATTTAGGGCTAAGCCTATTCTGATAGAATCAGTTTCAATAATGCGGGTGTAGCTCAATGGCAGAGCAGAAGCTTCCCATGCTTACGACGAGGGTTCGATTCCCTTCACCCGCTCCAATTTAAAAGCTTTAGCCTCAACAATCGATTTCCCAAAATTAGATAGAATTTGGAATTAGTACCTTGGAAGCATTTGCCGGATCTATTTTTCTGATTGCCGCCCCTTCAGGTGCGGGCAAATCTAGCCTCGTTAAAGCGTTGCTGAACAAAGATTCTCGCCTGCATCTTTCGGTCTCGCACACCACACGCACACCCAGACAGGGCGAACAAGATGGGCGTGAATATCACTTCATCAGCCGCGATCAGTTTAATGCAATGCGCGAAGCCAAAGAATTCTTGGAATCTGCAGAGGTTTATGGAAATGGTTATGGCACCTCTGCCAAATGGATTCGGAATGAACTGACTCAAGGTAATGACGTTCTTTTGGAAATTGACTGGCAGGGCGCACAGCAAGTCAGAACGCTTTTTCCTGCATGCGTTGATATCTTCATTTTACCCCCCAGCCTGGAGAGCCTTGAACAGAGATTAATCGGTAGAGGAACGGATACCAAAGAAGTCATCTCACGACGTTTAGCCGCGGCCCACGAGGACTTAAGCCATGCGGGAGAATTTGAATATGTTATTATCAATGATCAGTTTTCGGATGCGGTAGACGATCTCGCTGCCGTTGTTCGTTCAGGTCGATGTCGGCGACAGCAGCAATTTCTCCGCCGCCCCCAGATCCTGTCCACCCTAGACCTATAAGGAACGCATCATGGCCCGGATTACGATTGACGACGCACTCAAGCTCATCCCTAACCGTTTTGAGCTCACGCTTGCCGCAACCTACCGCGCACGCCAACTCGCTAATGGCGCAACCCCTATGCTTGACCCTAACAAGGACAAGCCCACGGTGCTGGCCCTGCGCGAAATTGCAGCAGGTAAGTATGGAGCCGAAATTTTGTTGCAACGCACGCCCACCTAATAAACGCGCGACCGCTGCTATCAACGCAGCGGAAATAAGCCGTGAATGAGCCCACCCCCATCTTTAACAGTTCGCTCGGTTCACTCGTAACCGGGTTGAGTGAGATGGTGTCCGACTATCTCAAGCCAAAAGATGTCGTGATGGTGGAAAAAGCCTTTGCGGTTGCAGAGGCAGCGCATCGCAACCAAACACGCCGTAGCGGCGAACCCTACATTACGCATCCCTTAGCAGTCGCAACTATTTGCGCGGGGTGGCACCTTGATGCGCAAGCACTTTCGGCCGCGCTGCTTCACGATACAGTCGAAGACACATCTACTACAGGTCAAGAGATTGGCCGCCAGTTTGGCCGTGCGGTTGAAGAATTGGTTGAGGGGCTGAGCAAACTAGACCAAGTGGAGTTTCAATCTGAGCAGCAAGCCCAGGCAGAAAATTTTCGCAAAATGTTGCTCGCCATGGCGCGAGACGTCCGCGTCATTTTGGTTAAGCTCGCCGACCGCCTGCACAATATGCGCACACTTGACGTCATGTCTCCAGAAAAACAAAAACGCATCGCTCGAGAAACACTTGAGATTTATGCCCCCATAGCAAATCGCTTGGGCTTGCATAGAGTGCATCAAGAATTAGAAGATTTGGGGTTTCTTTATTTGTACCCTAATCGTCATCAGGTGCTCTCCAAAGCAGTGAAGTCAGCTCGCGGAAATCGGCGCGAGTTGGTTGGTAAAATTTTAGCGGCAATTACCCAAAGACTAGAAGCACAAAAGATTGAAGCAACGGTAACGGGCAGAGAAAAAAATCTTTACAGCATTTACATGAAAATGTCTGAAAAAATGCTGCCTTTTTCAAAGGTTCTTGATATCTATGGCTTCCGTATATTAGTCAAGGATATACCTTCGTGTTACATGGTCCTTGGTGCGCTCCATACTTTGTATCGCCCCATTCCTGGAAAATTCAAGGACTACATTGGCGTTCCCAAGGCAAATGGTTATCGCTCTTTGCACACCACACTATTTGGCCCCTACGAATACCCCATAGAAATCCAAATTCGCACGATGGAAATGCACAGACTGGCTGAATCAGGCGTAGCTTCCCATTGGATGTATAAAAATTCTGAGACCTCACTCAATGAGGTTCAACAACAAACCACTCAATGGTTGCAGTCACTTCTTGAAATTCAAACTGAGAATCGTGATCCTGTTGAGTTTCTTGAACATATTAAGGTTGATCTATTCCCAGGTGATGTATACGTATTTACTCCTAAGGGCATGATCAAATGCTTACAACGTGGTGCCACCTGTGTGGACTTTGCTTATGCCGTCCATACGGATGTGGGCAATCGTTGTGTAGCAGCCAAGGTCAATAATGAACTTGCTCCCTTACGAACAGCGCTTAAAAGCGGAGATCGCATTGAGATTATTACGGCACCCGATGCGGCCCCTCACCCTGCATGGCTGAGTTTTGTGGCAAGCGGAAAAGCACGCAGCCATATTCGCCATTACCTCAAAACCAGACAATATAGCGAGTCTTTAGAATTAGGCGAACGCCTGCTCAATCAGGCCTTACGCGCATTGCAGTTTGATCCAGATAATATAACCACAGAGCATTGGAAGCGCCTTCTCAAGGTGGATCGCGCTAAAACCCAAGACGAGGTGTTTGCTGATATTGGCCTTGGAATCAGACTGAATATGGTGGTGGCACGAAGACTTCTTCACGGCAACGATCTTCCCCTTACCGATAGCCAAGCCCAACATGCCAAGGTCATCATTCATGGCACGGAGGGACTAGCGGTTCAACTTGCTACTTGCTGCAGGCCCATTCCCGGTGACCCCATTATTGGTGTGATCAAAAACGGACAAGGGTTGATTGTTCATACTCACCAATGTAAATCCATACGACAAGCACATTCATCTGGCGAGGATTGGATTGATGTGGAATGGGATCACACTCCAGGTCGAACTTATGAAGTCACGCTTCGTCTCATGTGCGTGCATCAACGGGGTGTATTGGCAGCGGTTGCAGCTGCATTTTCCGAAGCCAATGCCAATATTGAATCGCTTTTTCAAGATCAACGAGAGACGGGGGCTTACGCCAGTCTTAATTTCACTATATCAGTACGAGACCGAAACCACCTTGCCGAAGTCATGCAAACATTGCGTAGCCTTCCTGAGGTTGTTCGCATCGCACGCCTAGAAAGCTAATCACGGAGACTAAGCAAACATATGGATAAACAAATTATCTCAACGGACCACGCACCCAGCGCCATTGGTACTTATTCCCAAGCAGTTCGCCATGGCCATACCGTGTATATGTCAGGTCAAATCGGCCTGGCTCCAGAAACCATGACAATGGTGGATGGAATCGACGCCCAAATTCATCAGGTATTAAATAATTTACGTGCGGTTGCGGTTGCTTCTGGTGGGAGCCTGAATGATCTGGTTCGTTTAACGGTTTACCTTACAGATTTATCTCATTTTGCTCGGGTAAATGAAATCATGGCGGAATATCTTGTCGCTCCTTACCCTGCCCGCGCGGCGGTTGGTGTGGCGTCCTTGCCACGCAATGCTTTAGTTGAAATAGACGGAATCTTGGCTCTACCCCATTAAGCCAAAACGAATGGTAGCGCAGCCCTTCAAGGGTGATCCTTTGGAGGGCATTGCCCCCGCCATGCGCGCACGCCTTCGCGGACTAGGCATTCAGCGCTGGGAAGATTTTTTACTGCACCTTCCACTTCGTTACGAGGATGAGACCCAACTCACCCCCTGGAATGAAGTCCAGGCAGGGGAGACGGTTCACGTTGAAGTTGAAGTCCTCAATCATGAAATTGGGTATCGACCGCGCCGCACACTGCGCGTTTTTGTGGCGGGGGGGCTTCCTCAACTTTCCCTACGTTTTTTAAATTTTTTCCCGAGCCAGCTTAAACAATTTCAACCAGGCACTCGACTACGAATCAGTGGGGAATGTCGCGCGGGCTTTCAAGGAACAGAGTTTGTTCATCCGCGTTATCGGGTTGTGAATTCTGAAACACCGCTTGCAACTGAACTCACACCCATTTATCCCACCACTGCGGGTATCAGCCAGACTGTTCTCCGACGCTGGGTTGAGAAAGCCCTCAAGCGGTCTTCTCAACTGATCGATACCCTCCCTGATCAGATTAGGACAGAGCTTGGCTTAATGGATTTTGCGGGGGCCTTAAGCCTATTGCATACTCCCCCAGCCGGGTCCTCAGTTCAGCAACTGGAGGACCGCTCGCATCCTGCATGGCAGCGCCTTAAGTTTGATGAGTTGCTTGCCCAGCAGCTCTCCATGCGTCAATTTCGCAATGAACGCATTCAACTTATTGCCCCTCCTTTACACAGTCAGGGCCCACTTCTTCACACTTTAAAAACGCAGCTCCCTTTTGCACTGACCTCCGCCCAACAGCGTGTAATGGCAGAAATATCCGAAGACATGGCGCGTAGCCATCCCATGCAAAGGCTATTACAGGGTGATGTAGGTTCTGGAAAGACGATCGTTGCCGCTCTGGCGTGTACTCAAGCTATCGATAGCGCTTATCAAGCTGTTTTATTGGCTCCCACTGAAATTTTAGCAAGCCAACACTTTGCAAAGATCGCTACTTTGCTCCAACCCTTGGGCATCCAATCCGCTTGGCTAACTGGAAGCCAAAAAAAACGGGAACGTGAAGAGGCGCTTCAGTCCCTTGCAGATGGATCTGCACAACTGGCGATTGGTACTCACGCCCTATTGGAAGACCCCGTAATTTTTAAGCGTCTTGGTCTGGTTGTTATCGATGAACAGCATCGCTTTGGTGTGGAGCAACGTTTGGCCCTGAGGCGCAAGGCCGAGGAAGCAGGCACAGGTCAACCTCACCAACTGATGATGAGTGCTACCCCTATCCCTAGAACACTGAGCATGAGCTTCTTTGCTGATTTAGATGTGTCCGTGATTGATGAACTTCCGCCTGGGCGTACCCCAATTCAAACTCGCCTACTGGAAGGCTCCCGGCGCACTGAATTATTCACTCGCCTCCAAACCCTTTGCCAAACAGGCGGTCAAGCGTATTGGGTTTGCCCTTTGATAGAAGAATCTGAAGCGCTGGATTTGCAAACGGCTATTGATACAGAAGCCGAGCTTAAAGCTGCCTGCCCTGATCTCTCCATTGGTCTATTACATGGACGCATGGCTGCGGGAGAAAAGAGCCGCATCATGCACTCTTTTTCCCTCGGTGAAATTCATGTATTGGTTGCCACCACGGTCATTGAGGTAGGCGTAGACGTTCCTAATGCAACACTTATGGTGATCGAACATGCTGAGCGGATGGGCCTCGCGCAGCTCCATCAACTACGAGGCCGCGTTGGAAGGGGAGGTAAGCAAGGTTGGTGCATTCTTTTGTTCCATAAACCGCTCTCTGATACCGCCAAAGAACGACTCAAAGTAATCTTTGAAAATACAGATGGCTTTGAGATCGCAAGGCAGGATTTGCGTATTCGCGGGCCAGGTGAATTTTTAGGCGCCCGACAATGCGGCGTCCCCATGCTTAAATTTGCTGATCTGGAAACAGACATTGTTTTGCTTGAGCAAGCTCGAGATTGGGCCGATCGTTTGTTAAAGAGTCAACCCAAAATTGCTGAACAGCATCTTCAAAGATGGTTGGGGCAGCGCAGTGATTATTTACGCGCCTGATTTAGAATACTTAATATGAATGCCTTCATTGCTCGTCTTCCCGCACCCTGGCCAGAATATTGGCGCCTCGCTCGCTTAGATCGCCCAATTGGTATATTGCTCTTGTTATGGCCTACCCTATGGGGCTTATGGATTGCGTCTGGTGGGCTTCCCTCGCTTCACCTGCTTGTGGTTTTCATTGGCGGTACGGTATTGATGCGCTCTGCAGGTTGTGTGATCAACGACTATGCCGATCGTGCTTTTGATGGGCATGTAGAGCGTACACGTCATCGACCTCTTGCTGCCGGCACCGTGAAGCCTAAACAGGCCTTATTGCTTGCACTTTGCCTCAGCGCGCTCGCCTTCGCTTTGGTATTAAGTTGCTCTATGCTCACCATACTTTTATCTTTTCCGGCCCTAGTGCTTGCGGCCAGTTATCCCTTTAGCAAACGTTTTTTTCCTCTGCCACAAGCCTGGTTGGGAATTGCCTTCGGTTTTGGCATTCCTATGGCATTTGCTGCCACGCAAGGAAGCATTCCCTTCTTCGCCTGGATACTCTGCGGCGCGAATATTTTATGGTCCATTGCTTATGACACAGAATACGCGATGGTTGATCGTCCCGATGATCTTAAGATCGGCATTCATAGTGCTGCGATATTATTTGGTCGATTTGATGTTGCTGCCATTATGCTTTCTTATTTGGGCGCCTTAATTCTTTTGGTGATTGCAGGAGAGTGCGCTGGCCTTGGCTTTTTTTGGCGTTTGGGAATTTGCATCGCCTTTTGTATTTCTATTTATCACTGGCGCCTGATTAAAAATCGCAATCCTTCAAATTGCTTTAAAGCTTTTTTACATAACAATTGGTGGGGTGCATCTGTTTTTATTGGTCTTGCTCTAGACCGTGCACTGAACTGAGCCCGTCTCATTTTTAGGATTCTTTATGCGTTATAACGATCTTCGTGATTTCATTCGCCAGCTTGAGTCCTTAGGTGAACTGCGCAGAATTTCTTCTGAGGTCTCGCCCAATCTTGAAATGACTGAAATTTCAGATCGAGCTTTGCGCCGGGAAGGACCCGCTCTTCTTTTCGAACGCCCCACAGGTTTCGACATTCCTGTATTAGCCAATTTATTTGGCACGGTTCGTAGGGTAGCGCTTGGAATGGGGGAAGAAGGCCCCGAGGCTTTGCGCGAGGTGGGAAAACTGCTTGCTTTCCTAAAAGAGCCCGAACCCCCAAAAGGCTTAAAAGACGCCTGGGACAAGTTACCGGTATTGCGTCAGGTTTTAAACATGGCACCCAAAGAATTGCGATCTGCGCCTTGTCAAGAAATGGTCATTGAATCAAACGATGTGGATTTAGGCACTATGCCCATCCAAACTTGCTGGCCCGGTGATGCCGCTCCGCTCATTACATGGGGACTGGTTGTGACCCGTGGCCCCAATCGAACGCGCCAAAACCTGGGTATTTATCGCCAGCAAGTAATCGGTCGTAATCGCACGATTATGCGTTGGCTTGCCCATCGCGGAGGTGCGCTAGATTTTCGTGATCATCAACTGGCCTACCCCGGCCAGCCGTTCCCCGTTGCTGTTGCTTTAGGAGCAGACCCCGCCACCATTCTAGGGGCCGTCACGCCTGTTCCTGACTCTTTATCTGAGTACCAATTCGCCGGCTTATTACGAGGCTCTAAAACAGAAGTGGTGAAGTGCCTAGGCAGTGATTTACAGGTTCCCGCCAGCGCTGAATTTGTTCTTGAGGGACACATCCATCCAAGCGACACGGCATTAGAAGGCCCATTTGGCGATCACACCGGCTACTACAATGAGCAAGATCATTTTCCTGTATTTACGATTGACAGGATCACTCACCGTCGAAAGCCCATTTACCACAGCACTTATACTGGTAAACCTCCTGACGAACCCGCTATTCTTGGGGTGGCGTTAAACGAGGTGTTTGTTCCACTTCTACAAAAGCAGTTTCCTGAAATTGCCGATTTTTATCTCCCACCAGAAGGCTGCTCTTATCGTTTGGCTGTGGTCAGTTTACGCAAACAATATCCAGGGCATGCCAAGCGTGTGATGTTTGGGGTTTGGAGCTTCTTGCGCCAATTCATGTATACCAAATTCATCATCGTGACTGACGACGATATCAATATCCGCGACTGGAAAGAAGTGATCTGGGCAATGACCACTCGGGTTGATCCTGCGCGCGATACTTTGTTAGTGGAAAACACACCGATTGACTACCTAGACTTTGCCAGCCCGGTTTCTGGTTTAGGATCAAAGATGGGAATTGATGCCACGAACAAGTGGCCAGGGGAAAGTAATCGAGAATGGGGAACAGCTATTCAGATGGATCCGCACACTAAAGCAAGGGTGGATGCGATGTGGAACACGCTGAATTTAGACTAATGTTCATTAGTGAGGGTCTTTATAGCGGGATCATTCACAATGATTCCCTTTAAAGCCAGTTGAAATTAGAAGCGGTACTTTAGACCAATCGTGAGCAGGTCAACCTCACCATCACCGGGGCGTAACGAGGTACCAAGGTGATAGCGATCCCAACCACCTTGAAGACGCAAGCTGTTGCTTACATCATAACGCAGGCCCATCCCATAGGTGGGACGGTACGCGGAATCTGAACCCAGCTTGTTGCCATTATTGCTGGGGTCAATTTCAGCGCTGTTAAAAGCCCCAATTCGGCCAATTACCCCCAGCTTTTCGCCCACAATCCAAGTTTTTGAACTTGTTAAGCGAAAGTCTTTAGACGCTGAAGTACTTTTCAAGCCTGATGCAGCCCCGGTATCGGTGCGATCCAGATTGAGCAACATATCTGCCCTCGCCGCCCAGGGTGCCGCGTTCACGCCACCAAACCAGCCTGCCTCAGCAGCAACTGCCGAAGGGATTAACCCCAGGCAGGAAGCGATCATTAATACGGCGGATAGAGAGGAACGTAGGGTCATTTTTCGTGCTTAATTGAATCGTATCTAATTTTTAGACGAATTTTATACTAGTAATTATTCATATTATCTCAAATAAAGCCGTCATTTGCTTAAGGAATTTGTATCAATTTCCTTCAATCTGACCCATTCCAATAAAGCTTCTTGAATGCCCAAAGCCAAATTGGCCCTATTATCTTCAATCATGCACACCACTGTTGTCAGTGCGCCAGTCGTGCCCACATGAAACCCAGCCAGGGTTCGGACGCCATCTAACCTTCCCGTCTTAAGATGCCAGTGCTTTCGATCAGTGCTCATCAGAAAACGGTTCTGTAAGGTACCCAACTCGCCAGGTATGGGAAGTGAATCTAGAAAATAAGGAAATTCGGCTTCTTGACTGCTTAGCGTCAAGAATTCGGCAAGGTGAGCCGCACTCATTACCTCTTTGTGTGACAACCCGGCGCCATTTTCAATCACTAACTCCGGAAATATCAATTGATGGGATTTCAACCATGACTGAACAAGCTTCGCGCCATCCTGGGCAGTTGCTGGCAGATAAGCCTTTTCTGCGGCCAAGTTAAGTAGCAGCGACCTTGCCGCTACGTTGTTACTATATTTGTTGATATCTCTCACTAAGCTGGCCAATGGGGGAGAAGGATAGCGAATACTTACTTTCGCATACGATGGAGCTACTCCCTCGATGACTTCAATATGATTCGATAACCCAATCTGACTTGCGGTCAATCTCAAAGACCATTCTAGTTGCTCGCTTGGCGTCAGCGGGGCGCGATGCAGAACGCCCTCAGAGCAATGGCGAGGCCACTCCCCAATGAGCTCGAGTTTCCCTTTGATTCCCAACACTGAATCTGCGGCAATCAAGCTCAAGCCCTCTTCCCAATCTTTAGGGCAGTCCTGCTGACCTATTCTCTTTATGAGCTTGGGGCGAGACACCCGGAAAGGGGGATCAAGCTTTATGTCGCCTTGATGGTGCGCGGGCAACCTCACTTCAATCGCAGAATACCCTACCGAAAGCGCATCAGGAACAATCCCAGAGACTCTATTCGGCGCAAGTTCAATACCCGCTGTTAAATCTTTTTCATAAGCAAATCGCAGACGATCAACGACAATAGCACCATGAATTTGGTTGACACCCTGATTTTTTGCTTGACCCAGTAGTTTTAAAAGATCTGCATATTGAAATGCGGTGTCTCCCCCCCCTCTCAACGCCATATTCCACCTACCCCGATGAAGTGGATCAGGATCGGCAAATAAATCAGTATAAAAACGAAAGTCGTGGCCCAGCACTTGCAAAGCCACAAAAGTCGTGAGTAATTTCATCACTGACCCGGTTTTTCTCGGCACATCAGGATTCAGAGCCAATAGGATGTTTCCTTCAGGCCCTTTCACCTCAATAGAAACAGCCGACAAGGGAATTCCCGCCTCTTTTGCCGCCTGCTCAATCGCGGTCGGAATTGACATTATTTGGTCTGCATACGCATGCATTTGGGCGCACAACCCCAGCAAAATCAGAACAGAAGCGTAGCGAAAACCTACTTTTGTGGGCATCACTTGATGTCATCCCCTTGAAATTGGGCGTGTGAGCCCGTATATTATTAGCACTCACTCGTTATGAGTGCTAATAAAATTGTCATCTTATTTTTAACCTATCCATCTCAGGAGTCTCAGAATAATGAAGATCCGTCCTTTGCATGACCGAGTGATCGTCAAGCGCCTTGAAGAAGAGCTGAAGACCGCTTCCGGAATCATCATCCCCGATAACGCTGCTGAAAAACCCGACCAAGGCGAGATTATCGCTGTTGGAACCGGCAAAGTCTTGGATGACGGCAAGGTTCGCGCCCTAGAAGTTAAAGT
>Ga0114959_10001175_pt1 | contig 23475 bp, 24 predicted proteins | sample C_130625_EF_Meta_FD_87317 | JGI IMG/M metagenome (GOLD analysis project Ga0114959, IMG submission 87317) | Freshwater microbial communities from Lake Croche, Canada to study carbon cycling - C_130625_EF_MetaG | ecosystem: Environmental > Aquatic > Freshwater > Lake | place: Lake Croche, Canada... | reverse complement strand
TTTTTAACAGATGTTTTAGACTTTCTTACTTGCGCACCTTTTTTAACACCCACAAACCTAGTCTTACCCTTAACATCATAAGTCTTCGCCTTAACCATAGGTAGCTTCGCCTTAACCATAGGTAGCTTCGCCTTAACCATAGGTAGCTTCGCCTTAACACGTGCCAATACTTTACCCTTACTAATAGTTCCTTTTTTTTTGCCATTACAAAAGTTACTCAATCCATTTTTCAAACATTGAATTCCTTTTTTAATCGCAAATTCCTTAGCCTTGGCAGCAGCAGCCTTTTTTAGAGCGGCAACTCCACCAGTTTTGGCGATTGCTGCAACTGTTAACCCAACCTTGACGATTTTGCCAATCTTCTTAAGTTTTTTTCTAAGAAGTCCACGATTTCGTGATACAATATAGGTGCTATTTGCTACATATTTTACATTATTTAGTGTTATAATTTGCCTGTTTAGTTGTGTTGCGGTGTAAATATATCCATCGCCTGGACATAGATTATTCGCGGTACAAGGTAAACATTCGTATGCGCCAGTATCCGTTACTCCACAATATGATCTCGGTAAACATTTGCCAAATGTTGACCCAGAACAAGCTGTTTGTGGTGTGTAACCGCTAGATGGCAGACATAACAGTGCAAAAAAAAGTAAACGATAGAACATTATAAATTGTTCTTATGTTATATATTAATAAATTAATTCTATATACATTACAAATGATATTTATTAGGGTTAAATCTAAGGGAACTTCTCCTTATATATGCGATGCAGTTCAATTCCACCCAACATGTCTCTTATCTCGTGATCTCCTGGATATCTTCGCTTGATAATATGGATTAGTGCGCGATACTTGCTTTCAAATGTCATAAATTGGAGGAGATCTTCAATTTGGTCGCAAGAGGACCTATCTTGATACTTTTTGATCATCCCTTCAATAACTTCTTCAAATGTAGATAGATTTTGGTTTGAATCTTTCCATAATGCAATAATATTAAGACCTGTTTCAACTGTGATTCTTGCGTGTTCACTTGGACCAACTAAATAGGGAACTGGGTCTTCAATGACTAGAAGAATTTTTTCTTGATCTTGATCTTGATTTTCATCTTGATCTTGGTTCTCATCTTGATCTTGATGTTCATCTTCAATAACCAAAGTTAATGGTTGAGAGCTTACTTTAAGAGATGGACAAGCAGAAGCAGAAGCAGAAGCAGAAGCAGAAGCAACGCTTGAAATAGTATTACTTGTTAAAGTATTAAGAACTTGAACAACAGGTTCTATTTGTTCTTTAACAGATTCTTCTTCCTTATCTTCATCTTCATCGCTAATAGATGATACTGTCTCTAAAGCTTTTTTATCGTCCTCAATTTCTTCACGCCTCTTCCTATGAGTGCTTGAAAGTTTTTTTACATTGCATCCAAGAATATCCATAAGACCAGAATCAAGAATCTTTTGACAGTTTTCAAAATTCTTCTTATTTGAAATATCTGCATTAAATTCTTTGCAGCTATCCTTTACACTATCGCGAATGGAACACGTCAAATCATTTTGTAGTTGCATTGAAATGTCCTTATTATATGTGATTCCCAGTTCTTTGCCAAGTTTCTTAGATAGAAATGATAAACGATGTGCGGTATAATTTTGTGCACCATTTGTATGATTTGTCATGGTTAAATTCCCATACTTTCTTCCAGCTTTGAAGATTTCTACGCGATCCAGTGGCATTTCACCATCTTCGTCCGTCTCATTACTATGAAAGATATCACTATAAAATGTTGTGGTAGATTCTATCTTCATTGCATAAGGATCAGTTTTATGGTTAGGATTGCTTGTGTCAATTTCACTATATTTGTATCCTTTCAATCGTAAATCATTTATTGATTTTTTTGTTGCCTGGACATGCTTTTTTGTGGAAGGATTATATCTCTTATAAGTAGTAATTTTTTCACCTTTTCTTAGAACAAAGATTTCTCGCTCTCCAGTCTCTGGATTCTCCATGCAATAAATCTTTTTTTCAATTGTAAATAGTGCACATTTTTCATCTTTAAACCAGTCATACTCTGGTTCAACCATGAAACCATTCACGTTAATGGTGAGACCATCTTTAAGAAACAGCGAGTATTTATTAGATATATTTTTGCGTAGAAACAATGTGATATCTTCCTGCGTTGTAAGTGGATAGATTTGCGATCGCACTTGACTAATTTCAATCGTAGACCCATTTGGAAATGGATGAACTGCAGAATACTCGGCTCGTGTAATCTTTTTAATAACTGGATTATATGACTTATTTACATCTGGCTCTTGTTCCATTTTTGCAAAATCTAGAATAACCAGAAAGAATTCTCTGCCAACCTTTGTCCACACCTTCAAAACATTACCCGCAGAAAGAGAACCAGCTTTTAGTCCTACACCAAACTCACTCGTCTCCTCGTCAAGGTATTGGCCGTCGCGAATGTGACCCATGTTAAAAGGATTATGTGAACCACGTTGGTGAATGTTTTCAAATCCATTCTCATAATCATCGCTCACTCTAATCCATTCTAGTTTACCGATTTGGTTTACAAGTGTAGAAATAGAAATATGTTTGGATTTTTTCCCAATATTGTCAACTGCTTCATCTATAACCTTGTCAAGAGTATAATTTGCATTTCTGTGTTGACGGGCTATCGCGCGGAAATGCGGCGCTCCAGTATCTAAGTCAGCTTCCAAGAAAGTTGCCATTATAGTCTCGTGTCAGTTGTTGTTACAACCACAGACAATCAATTTAAGGATCTCAATTTTTTATTTTACAATAATATGACATAAATACTATTTTATATTATCATTATAACAAATCAAATGGATGAAGAAACAGACAATTTTATACCAAATGAAGAGTATGAGTTCATTGGCTCAAATGATTTAATAGAAAATTATATAGCTGAAATTAACAGGATTGGAAATGCCATTCAACTTGGAAAATTCTTAGGTTATTCTGGAATGCAATGGGTAACAGATTGGTTATATGACGCCAAGGCAAATTTTGAAAATGGCACTATATCACGGGGTCACTATGATAAAATTTTTAGAATGGACAATAATCAAAATGGAAATGAAATAAGACAAGATAAAAAGTTAAAAATGGATTAAAATATGTATGATAATAAATATTTAAAATTGATATAGAATTATTCTGCTAATTAAAAGAACCCTCTCCAAATAGTATGTCACAATTTAAATGCAAAAAATGTCAAAAAGAATTCAAAACAGGTGGACTTTTTGGAAAGCACCAGGCAAGAAAGCGCCCATGCGTAAAAGAAGAGGTTGAGCTTATCATAGAAGGTTACAATCCTAGCCCTAATATTGCAACAAGTTCATTTGAAGAGTTGAAGCTGTATTTCAATGAGACTTTGAACAAGGACAAGTCCACTTACAAAAGCAGCAATGATGAGCCAACGCCGATTGAATGCATTGAAGAAATGATTGTTAGCTTACCAGACGAATTTTGGTATAGAACTAATCTTCAAATTTTAGATCCATGCTGTGGCAATGGCAATTTTGCGCTACCAATATTGTTCAAGCTTCTTGAAAAAACTAGCAAAACTGCCAAGGAGGTTGTAGAACAGGTTCTCACATTTAATGATATTAATCAGGAACGTCTAGAAAATGTGAAGCGCGTCTTTTGTCAAGGTCAACATACCCTCAATATTAGAAGCGAGGATTTTATCGCCTCATCTCACCAAACAATGTACGATCTGGTAATGGCAAACCCGCCTTATGCCAAACTTCAGGAAAATGGAAAGCGTGCATCCAAGAATCACAATCTAATCAAGGATTTCATTGAGAAAGCACTTTCCGTTTTGAAACCAGGCGGATACCTGATGTTCATTACGCCCGATAATTGGATGTCTTATGCGGACAGGAACAAGCTGATTGAGATTATTACTGAAATGCAAATTGTTCATCTGGACATTCATAGTGCAAAGAAATACTTCAAAAAGATCGGTTCCAGTTTTACGTGGTATATTATCCAAAATCGCGCATCATACAAGAATATTACAGTCTCTGGTCAATGGAAAAACCAGTATTATTGTGGCGAGGTGGGTTCAAAGAAACGCAAATATATCCCGCTAGTTTACAATAATATTGTTGCAAATATTCTTGAAAAAACTGTGGACAATGAAGATCTTCCAAAGTTTCAGGTAAAAACAAGCAGTGATTTGCACAGGTATACCAAACGCGATCTCATAGCCAACGATGAGACTCCTGAGTTTAAGCATCGGCTTATTCATACACCAAGTCAAACAGTTTATGCATCAAGGCCGCACAAGTTCCAGGATGGGTGGAAGGTGTTTATAAGTACAACGGACAAATATGGCGTCTTTGTGGACAATTGTGGGATGACCCAATCCATCGTGTTTATACAGTGCAAAAGTAAAGCGGATGCTGAAAAGGTTGCAAAAATCCTGATGCATCCCTTATACATTTTTATAAATAATATTTGCAGATGGGGAAACTTTAATAATATTCGCATCCTACAGAGTTTTCCAGTCACGGACGAAATAGATGAGAAAAAAGTGTTTAACTTCTTTAAAATTACAGATGAGGAGATTGCATTTATTCGCGCAAACCTATAAAAATGAAATATAAAAATATTATTGTATATTATAAATGTTATCCATGCTAAATTTTTTAATTTTACTAATTCTATTGATTATTTCCGGGATTTTGTATCGCCGATATGAAGAAAAGGTTTCCACAGTTGAGTACATGGAAAATAAAAAAGAAGAATCATTAAAGAAATATCTCTTGAACGAATCATCTTTAGCCAAGGCAAAAAAACCAATTATGTGGGTTCATATACCATATGAATATAATGCTAGACACTGGCAAAGTTTTGGGTCAAGAAGCTCATTTGATCTCAATCAGCCTTATTTGTATTTAACAGTAAAGAGTATTATTAAGAACTGCGAGGATTCTTTTCATCTTTGTTTAATTGACGACAATACATTTAAGAAGTTGATTCCCGGATGGAAGATTGACTTGAGTACAATTGGGGCACCAATGCGGGATTATATTCGCCAAATGGCTATTTCAAAGTTGATCTATAACTATGGTGGCGTCTCTGTTCCAATATCATTCTTATGCTTTAAGAATTTGGATGAACTCTATTTAAAGGGAACAAGGAATGACAAGATGTTTATTTGTGAAAATATGGATAGCAACATAACCTCAACTACATATGATTTTTATCCCGATGCTAGCTTTATGGGAGCACCAAAAAACAATGAAACTGTTGCTGAATTAATAGAGTTTATGCAGCGCATAATTTCCAATGATCATACCGCGCAAGCTGAATTTTTAGGTGATTTTAACCGTTGGTGCAATGCAAGGGTTTCAAAGGGTCAAATTAATTTGATTGATGGAAAAGAGGTTGGTACAAAAACTATGGATGATAAACCCGTTCTCGTAGATGATCTTTTAGCCGAAGATTATATTGATTTTTACCCCAATGCTTATGGAATTTGGATTCCAAGTAAAATGATTTTGAGTCGCACAAACTATGAGTGGTTTGCTCGCATGTCAGTTCAGCAAGTATTGGAGGGAAATGTAATTCTCTGCAAATACATTTTATTAGCAAATGCGCCAGATAGCAACGGTGGTGTTATTGAACCAGTTAAGGATAAGCCCGATTGGGTGTCATTCTGGAAGATTCCATCTGCTGCTCCAATGTGGGGATTAAAGCCCGTTTTACTTGGTAACTATGTTCCCAAGGAAAAATATTAAATTCTTTCGCTGGTACCATTTCTATTATTAATAAAATTGATAGTAATATACAATTATTATAATATAGATTTAAAATTCTAACTATATTATAGAAATGCCAATTATTCTAGCTTATGACACAGAAACAACGGGAAAACCCCCTCAACTACCTGGTGAAAAATTTGCCGAAAATTTCTTTAAAGACTCAAAGGTGAGAGCTGAGGCATGGCCGCGCATTGTACAATTAAGTTTTATTTTATATGACACGGATCGCATGAAAACGATTCAAATGTATGATAGCATTATTCGTTTAAGACCGGAACAATACCCAATTCCGCAAGAATCAAGCAAGATCCATGGTATCAATGATGAAAAATCGCAAAAAGAAGGTATCCCAATTTTGACGGGTTTATTGGATTTCATTGCTGCTTATCAGCATGCAGACTTTGTGGTTGGTCACAACATTCAATACGATATTAATGTAGTTTTAGCAGAGATTGCTCTTGTAAATAGAAGAAAAGACGAAGAAGAAAAGAAAATGTTGACAAAAACAGCCCGGAGTCTTTTGCAAGATTTTAAAGATAAAATGAGTTACGATCCAAAGAGTGAATTCAAATTCTGCACAATGCAGAAGGGCAAGGTAAGATGCAATCTTCCTCGTTTAATATATGGTGAAGAAGGACCCGTTATTGGAGAAGATGGTCAGCCCATAATAGACTATACATTGGATAAAAATGGACAGCGATATTTGCGTGGCCCAAAGTTGGAAGATGCTCACAAGCTTTTATTCCACCAAAAGCCTAATGGTACATTGCACAATTCTCTAGTTGACGTGGCGGTTAGTTTGAGAATTTACATGGAATTAGCTAATAATGTTGATATTTGCAAGCCAGAGAATATGACGGCAAGCAACGAGGCCATTTGCGCGCTTATTGCGCCAAGCCACATTGACAAGGCTGATATGCCAAAAACAATTGCAGATGAACTTATGGTTGATGTTTTAAAAGTAGAATCTCCTGGTGAAAAAGATGTTCTTGTTTTAGAATCTTCTCCTAGAAGATCTTCAAGACTTTCAGCAAAAGCTTCTTCAGCCGAAAGACTTACGGTTAGCGATGAAGCGACGCTTTTAAGTGAGGCCGCGCGATTATTTAAAGACAATGACGAAACTGTTGCAAAGGGTGTAAAAAAAAGAAAGCCTGTATCTCATTCAAAAAAAATGCAGAAATCTAAAAATCAAAAAAATAGTCGCAGCTCAAGACGAAAGTAACAAATAAATTGTGATTATTCTTCTACAAAATAAATGTAGTAAATTATTTCATACAAAGATTTATCGTATTTTATTTGAGATGTATATTTAATTTTATTAAATTTACAAATTTGACGTAAAATTGTAGTAAAATTATTATATGCCAACTTTCTTTCTAAATACTTTCTCTTTGAAACTTGGTAATAAGGAATACATAGTTCCACAAAAGTTGACAAAAGTCCTTCAAAAATTCCCTTTTTAAACGCATTTTTATTAAAAATAAAATACTTTTCTGTTTTTGAACACACTTTACTCAATAATTCAAATAATAATTCATTTGGTATTTGTTTTTTAAAAATTTGTGTAGACATTTATTGTATATTCTTTGTATATAAAATAAATGTATGATCAAAATTATTAACATAAGATTTTTATTAAATTGTTAGTAAATAGGGATAATTCAATCTCATCTTCATGAATATTGTGAAAAACTGTAATGTATTTACATAGGTATGGTATAATTTTATATTTTTCATTCTCTGTAAGAATATTGGTTATTTTAATAAATAAAAAATAGTTATCCAGTATATCCATTACCGAGTAACCTTTTTCGTGTATAGCGTATAAAATTTTTATTGCAGATGTTAACTTATTTTGTTTTAATAATTCTGTATATTCTTGAAAGGTACAAAAATTAATATTTGTGCAAATACTTGTTGCCAAATCTAATGTTACATTTTCATTAAGAAGTTTAAATTTTTCCATGTAATTTATTAATATTTTTGCATTATTGTTGCAAATATTAAGTATAAACTCTTTTGCAAGAGGATGAATAGTAATTGTTTCAGTAATTATAATTTTATTCATAATTTTTTCAAGATTTTCTCTCTGAAGAGGTTTAATCTTAATAATTGACAAACGAGATTGTAAACTTTCAATAACTTTTTGAGTATTTCTGCAAGAAGATATAAAATTTACATTATGGCTATATTTATCAATGCAATTGCGAAATACTTGTTGACTTTGTTCATTAATAATATCCAAATCATCTAAAACAATTATTTTTTTTTTATTTTTAATAGAAGAACAGGTTTGACAAAATGTTTTAACATCATTGCGATAATAATTTATTCCTTGTTCTTTGAGACTGTTAATATGCAAAATATTATCAGCAAATTGATGTGGTTCATAACCAACATAATATTCACGAATAAGTGCATTTAATAAGGCAGTTTTGCCAGCCCCTACATCTCCAATAAATAGAATATTCAAATTATTCATGTTAATCAGGATATTTAATATTTCTATAATTTCTATATCAATCTCAAAATCTTTAAAAAAAATGGGATGAAATTTGTGCATAAATAATTGAGGCAAAACTGATTTTACTGTTTGTTTTATTTCTTTTTCAACATCTACTTTAATGTTTTCCATAGATTCAAAGAATATAAATATATTTGTAAATAATTATTTAAGCTTATCTCACTAATAAATAATATATATTAAATGAGCGAGGAATCTTATTATAAAACTCTTGGAGTTTCAGAAAATGCAAGTCAAGATGATATAAAAAAGGCTTATAGAAAAATGTCTTTGAAATATCATCCTGATAAAAATCAAGGTGATCCAACAGCAGAAAACACTTTTAAAAAGATTAATGAAGCCTTTCAGGTTATAGGAGATGTTAATGAAAGGAAGAAATACGATATGCAGAATAGTAACCCTTTCATGAGGATGAATTCTATGGGTGGATTTGGTGGAGCAGAATTTGATAATATAAATGATTTGTTTGCAAATATATTTTTTGCTGGGATGCCTGGAATGCCTGGAGCAATGGGAGGAATGCCTGGAGGAATGCATGGAGCAATGCATGGAGCAATGCCATTTGGATCAAACCCAAATATTCGCGTTTTCCATAATGGCATCCCTGTAAATATATCGCAAAACTTGCAAAAACCAATACCAATTATTAAAACAGTTACTATAAATATAGAACAGGTTTTAACAGGTGCAAATGTTCCAGTTGAGATTGAAAGATGGATTGTTGAAAATGGTCAAAAGATATTTGAACAAGAAACTCTTTACGTAACTGTTAATAAAGGTGTAGATGATAATGAGATTATTATTTTGCGAGAAAAGGGCAATGTACTTGCGGAAACATGCAAAGGCGATGTAAAAGTCTTTATAAAAATTGAGAATACTAGTAATTTTCAACGCCGTGGTTTAGATCTCATTTTAATTAAAACAATCTCATTAAAAGAAGCATTATGTGGATTTAGTTTTGAATTAAAATATATTAATAACAAGGTTTATACAATTAATAATAATAGTGGCAATATAATTAAACCAGGATATGAAAAGGTTATACCTAATATGGGGTTGACGCGTGATGGACATACGGGAAATCTTATTATAGTATTTCAAGTAGATTTTCCAATAAATTTAGAGGAACAAACTATTAAAGCATTGAAAGATTTGCTATAAATTATAAATAAAAAAAATAATTTATTGTCTATAATAAAGTTATGAGTGATGAATTACCAATTAAAAAAAATAAAATAGCTATTGCAGTTTTAACTAGGGTTCCAGACAAAGTGTGGATGAGTTTTTTAAATAATTTCAACTTTTATGACGTGTTTTTAATTATAGACGATAATTCTATAAAGTATGACAACTTGTATAAAGAGAGTTACTATAATATAAATTTTATCCAACTTGATGATCAACTATGTGAAAAAACTGGTTATAAATATTCAAGTACATTTTTAATTAATAAAAATGTTATTGCATGGGATAAAGTATTTTATTATTTTGGGGAGATGAACAAAAATTATGATGATGTTTGGGTCATGGAAGATGATGTATTCTTTAAAAGTGAAAATGATCTAATAAATATTGATAATAAATTTGAATGTAATCAAGTATTAATTCAAAACCCCCAAAAACATCGTTGGTATTGGCCTTCATTTACTACTAATATGAATCCGCCTTATTTTAGTACCATGGTATGCGCTTGTAGAATGTCAAGATCTCTCTTTGAAAAAATTAGTAATCATGTAAAAATTAATGGTCGTTTATTTTTTATTGAATGTCTTATACCAACATTTTCTATAAATTATAATTTATCCCATGGAATCGTAAAAGAATTAAAAACAATAAAATTTAAAAAAAAATGGAAAGAAAGAGATTTTATGAAACCAAATAAATTATATAATCCTTTAAAAAATTTTGAAATGCATAAAGAATTGAGAGAAAAACATCACATAGCAACAATTGAGATGCTAATTTAAGCCTATTTGACAATAGTATAAAGCTTACAGCATATTAGTATTAAAGTCCTAGACTAGGAGCTAATGTCAACTACAACTCAATCCACTTTTATACCAGGAGATTTCAGTTATCTTGGAGATGACCATGAAATTTCCATGACCAGGAATGCGTATGATGCAATTTCGCGCACGGAGATGTGGTCTTGGTTGAAAACGTATAAGGTCCCAGAGGGAGAAGGATTCATGTTTTCAACACATCCAAATGTTGTCATTATTGGTCAAAAGATGGAAGAGTGTCCCAATCCGCCAGGACATTCAGGATCATCCTTTGGCATTATAATGCGCAGGATGCAGCAGATTGCTTCTCTTGGCGAAGAGACCTATCGCACCAAGTATTTGGCTGTTCGGCGATAAATATATTTGCCAAAAAATGACTTAAAGAAACGTGCATATGTATATTCTGGGGGGGTCGGGTTAAAAAATTTTTGGGAGTTTTTTGGAAAAAATGGGTTGATTCAAATTGTCATCATATATGGTAACAAAAACTATTGCCTCTTGAACACGGTTGGTTTGTGTATTCGCTTTGTAAGCGAAAGGTCATGGGTTCGAGCCCCATAGGAGGCTAACAAATTTTAATCTTTATATTTTGATAAAGATTAAAATACTTTCTATTTGTAAACTATATATCTTCAAAATTAAAAATATTATGCAAATATATACGACATGGCAGGAAGACCCCGTATTATTCGTAATATTCAATCTTACATTAACAACGCCGATGCGCATGCAGGTTTAGGACCTTTGAAAGCTGGTTTTGCTCCAGCAGTGGGCGTTACTCGCAACTTTTGGTTTAATTACCAGACCCAATGTCAACCAGATAGACTTGCAGTCCCAAACTACAATAATTTAGTGTGGCTTAATATTCGTCCTCCTTACACGCCATCACCCAAAAAGACTTATACTACAAGATATATCAGCAAACAAGCTTATGGCAAAATGGCTAAATATACCGTCTAAAAAAACTCAATGGGTTGACCATTTCCACGAGGATGTAGTCCAAGTTTCATGTAAAAATTTCCACAAGGAGCACCGGGTTTACAAACAGTTGCATAACGATTTTTAGCACGTCTTGTAAAAATATTTTGTGCACCGACACCTGCACCAGGAACAAATTTATTATTAACATCGGCGGGGACACCAGTAATCAATCCATATGCAGGGTTGACTCTAGTTCCGGCGGCAGGTTTTGGCTTAAGACCGTATATTGACATTCTATTACCAAATGGCATTATATATATGATAAATATTATTTTACACAAACTACACTTTATATGTTTGTGTAAAATTTTTCTCACAAAAACTTAAAATTATTTACGAGATCTTTCTAGTGGGAATATCAGCAGATACAACATAAATAGAGTTCTCTGTAATAATAATATAATCCTTGTCACTCTTGTAAAACTTGGAAATAGGACTTGTATACTCGTCCTCACTTTTAACTAAGAGCTTCTCTCCTCCCTCTCTAATTCCAATAAGAGCCTTCTTATCTAAGGAAGAAGTCCAGTAATCTAACATAACAGGCTTGTCATCTACAATGGACAATTTAGCTGCATGTTGAAGTGTAATATCAGCTGGCAAACGATAACTGGAATTGTTTGAGCTAACATTAGGAGCAGGAACTCCTGATGAAACAATCTTTTGTTCAGACATTCTATATAGTTTATTTTTTAAAATCTTTAAATGCTTATTTAAAATAAATATAAAATGTTTGTAATATTAAAGTATATTAATAATATAACAAGTATAAAATGAATAATATTATAAAACTTGAACCTTCTATTTCAACATACAATGGAAGTGAATATTTATTAACAAATCCAGAAAACTATAAGATAAATATTAGAAACAATATGAATGAAATACTAGAAAAATACATGATAATGATTTTAGAGTATATGAATTTTATTATAGAAAATATTTCTATTAAAAACGATTTATATTATAAATTTATTTTTTTGAGAGGACTTGACACAATTAGCAACGTTTTTAAATTTATACTTTTGTATACAAATAATTTAGATTTGACATATTATCACGGACAAAAAGCATTTTATTATTATGTAGAATTTATAACACAAATAACAGATGACCAAAATAGTTTTTTACAATTAAATTCCCGGGATGCAATTCTTTTTGTATATAAGAGAACAATTTTTGAAATAAGTTATGAACAAAAGAAGAATATTCAAAAAATGAACACTGATACTATGGAAAAAATAGAAATCTTGCAAATTTATGCACATATTTTTAAAATACTTGTTGAATACTTGTTTCATAATCCAGAGTATAGATTCTCTGCAAAAAAAGATTTTATAGAAAAGTATTCTAAATATTTGTGGAACATTTGTTCAAAATTCCAAACTGAAAATTTGAGCAAAATTAAATTAGAGCTTGTTGTAACATTTATCAAAATTTTTTTAGATAAAGATGTTCATCTTCTTTTTTATTTTGATCTCATAACATGCTTTATTAAAAAAATATCAAAATTTACAGAAAAAAATAAAATTAAACTTGACGATATTAAAAAAAATATTTATTCTCCAGAATTAACTTCAATGATAACGTCTAATGAAGAACCATCTCAAATTATTAAATGGATTTTTAAAATATGATAATTAATACTAGTCCTACTATATTGTTGAATTTACATTAATAGTAATATTTTTCCTTCGCACTTTTCTTTTTTTGTCCTTGTTTAATGCGTGCTCTTCGTTTACATTTTGAACAATACTTGCATACTCTTTTTGCAATACATCTTTTAAAAACTCGTAAATTTCCATTAGAACATTTTCATCACACATTCCAACAATAAGAACACTTCCTGTCCTAAATATCATAAATGATACGCGAACAATATTGCTGTCTTTTTTACTAGATGATGGCTGCGTTCCAAGCTTTACACCAAGTTTTTTGTCATAGTAATATTTGCATTGAATTCCCGGATATGAGCATGGGTCATAAATACATTCAATATTGTATTTTTCCTTCAAAATATCAAATAGTACCTCGCGATTAATGTAATAACCACAATTAAAATTTGAATTGATTAAAATAGTATCACTCGTTTTTTGATATGACAACTCTTCATCAATGTGTGGCTGAATAATTTTTAATATATTTTCCAATACACTCTCATAAATTGCATCTGTTTGAATTCCGGGAATTTCCAACTTGCCAGTATTAAAAACCTTAATATGGAATTCTTTAAATGTTTCATCAATCTTTATACGAAGAATCATCACAAAACAATTGTAAAATGCGCTCTTCTTCTTGCAACGATAGCTCATAATGTCCTTCTTTGAAATCCCTATACTAAGCTTTCTAATGTCCTTGAACTTAACACGACCAGTTGGATTATTTATACTTGTAATTATATGCTCTTCATAATAGATTTCCTTTTTAAGCTTTTCTTGCATAGCCTCTAGTTCTTCTACAGTAGCGGAATTGAATTTAATTTGTTTTTTAATTACACCATTTTTAGGTGTGGCATATTGAATTACCGGAATATTCCAGAAAATTGTCTTCAAATCAATTGGACGATTCAAATAAGCTATTTTGGATTTGGTAGATATATAAATTTCCGTTGGTTTAGGAACATTTGAATAATCAATAACAAATTCTGGACCATCATCTTCACCATGATCCAGACTTACCCCAGTAACAAAACTGTTTATTTGTGGAGGTGGATTGCAATATGTAGCATTTTTGCTAGCCAAATTATACATATCAATTTCATCTTCGTCCTCATCATCGCTTGCATCTTCGCCGCCAAAGTTTTTTGACGTCATAAACATTTTCCATTCTTCATCTATATCTTGAGACATTCTCTAATACTAGAAACCCGAATTGTCTTTAAATCTCTTTAAATTAGTTATTTCAATTATATTTTCTTTGATTATAGAATATAATGTACTCTTGCAAACCACGCATCATTGATGAAAGAAGAAAAATCCCCTCTTTTTACAAAAACTTATCTACATCATTTAGTGAAAATAAAATAATTCAGTATGATCTTAAAGAAAATACTTTTGACCCTTCAAAAAGCTCACCTCCTAATGAGTTTATGTTAAAATTAAACATGAGAATGAAAATTTACGAGGAAGATGGAGTCATCAATGATGCAGTTCGCAAGACAGCATAATTAACGTAATGATTATTTTTACAATCTTGAAAGTGAATAATATTTTCAATAAAATCAAGAAATTTACTTGTTACCATTTCTTCCTTGTTACGAATAATATAATTCAAAAAGTCTTTGATTATATTTTTTTTGTCAATGTTATAAACCAAACTAATATTGTATATTTTATTTGTCAATGCATTTATGTATTTTTTTTCATTATTTTTTGGATCATTTTTTATATTTGAATTTAATGAAATGATCTGTTCATACAGTTCTTCCCATACACTCTCTTCTATAATGTTAAACTCATTTTCTTTAATATTTTGATTTGTCTGCATAAAATTTATCATACTTCTTATATCGGATTTATAGAGTTTTTGAACAAGGGATATTGATTTCTCATTTAGATTTAGCTTTTCGCATTTTGAAATATTTAATAGAAACCGATTAATATCATTTTCTGGAAGTTGATTAAATCGTAGCCTAAAAAACTCATTTTGAAGCCCTTCATCTATTCGACTAATATAATTGCATATGAGACAAAACCTGACATTATTAGCATAATTTTGCAAGAGATATCTTAATGCCTGCTGCGCCGTTTTTGTCATATAATCAACTTCATCTAATATTACAAATTTCATACCTTGGTTGAACAATGTATTTGAGTTAACAAATTGATTAATTTGATTTCTTATAATGTCTATTCCTCTCTCATCTGATGCATTTAGATGAATCATTAGACCCTTATTTTTTTGGTTCAAACGTTCTTGGTAAGCATTCACCAAATTAATAATTGTTGTAGTTTTTCCTGTACCAGGTGGCCCATAAAATAGCAAATTTGGAAAATAAGATGTCTCTATAATATTTTTAAGAATTTGTTTATTTAATGGATCTAATACAATGTTTTCAAATTTTGTCGGTCTATGCTTTTCAACAAAAGGAATAAATTCATTTTCTGCATTCATTTATGTATTATATATAAAAGTTTTTAAACTATAATTACTTCATATAATTAACATTGTGCATTTACAAAATACAATTAGTAAAACAAATAAAAAATAATTGAATGATAATAATATGGAGAAGACTACAAATAACCTAGCACCGCAAATGTCTCAAGCACCTTCTATTGAAACTGGTTATTTGGAGTTATTCATTGGTCCCATGTTTTCTGGGAAAACTTCTAAGCTTTTAGAGATTTATAAGCAATGTACCTTTTGCAATATTCCCGTTGCAGTAATTAATCATTCTGCTGACACGAGATACCATGACACTATGCTATCGTCTCATGACAAAGTGATGATCCCGTGCATGCAAACTATTAACTTGAGGCGAGTTTGGAACAATCAAAATATTGAACAGCCATTTGATGACTTATCTGCACAACATATTAAACTTAGATGCGCAAAGGTTATTCTTATTAATGAGGGGCAATTCTTTGAAGATTTGTTGCCATGTGTTCAAGACATGTTGAAAGAAAAGAAGACTGTTTATATTGGAGGGCTTGACGGAGATTTTGAAAGGAAGAAGTTTGGCGACATTCTTGATCTCATTCCTCTCTGTGATAAAGTTACTAAACTTACATCGCTGTGTAGTGTTTGTCGTAATGGCACTCCTGGATTGTTTTCAAAGCGTATTACGGAGGAGAAGCAGCAAATGTTGATTGGATCATCTAATTATGTTCCTGTTTGCAGGAATTGTTATGATTATTAAAATGTGACTTGAAAGCAATGACAAATACTAATTTATTTTTTAACTTTGCCATGCGCTGTGTTAATTTATATCAAGACCTATTTTAAATATTTATTAAAACCATTTAAATTAGTGTTGCGTTTAATATCAAAGACATGGTTAAATCAAATGTACCGAAGGAACCGAAGGCGCCGAAAGAAGCAAAGGCGCCGAAAGAAGCAAAAAAAGCAAAAGAACCAAAGCAAATCAAGGAAGAAAAAGAATCCAAAGCAAAGGTTCCCAGAGCATCAAAGAATGTTACTCCTCCATCTCCACTCACTACAGAAAATGTCATTGTTGAACAACCCCAACTACCAGTTTCTATTAAAAAAACTCGCGCTAAAAAGAATACAGCAGAAAATTCACAAATTATTAATAATACAATCGAGTTAAAAATAGATGCAGTTGAAAATGCCGATGCATTTGCACTTGATAATATTGAAAATATATCTACATTTATAAATGACTGCAATGAAGAAATCTCAAATAAAGATATAATTTCAGAAGATTTGATACAATTAAAACAACCTGGAAAAAAAAGAGGTCGCAAACCAAAAGGTGGAAAGATAATTCAACAAATTAGTTTATCCAATAATAACAAAGAGAACAAGCCAAATGTTATTTTGCATTTAAAATGTTCAGTAAAGGATTTAGATCCTACAATGTCAATTGATAATAATTCACAAATTGAGGCATTTCATTTTTCATCTAATAATGAATTATCATTTGAGCTCCTTAATAATGCAAAGCAACAAACCTCTAATAATGTAATTATCAACAATCAAACTACATCATCTTCTACTTCATCAAAATTCTTTCAAACTGAAGATTTAACCCCATGTGCATTAGATGATAATGTATTTGAATCAATGCAAGGAGGAGGGGGAGGTTTTAATTTTGATGATGGGTATTTACATGACAAGGATGATGCAGACGAATGTAATATCAAGGACATATGGAAAAAGTTGAAGAATTTGGAACACAATTTGCATATTAATAACATTAGTGATAAGAGGTCTGCATGTTTTTGGTGTACCTATGAATTTGATAATCCGCCAGTTTATATACCAACTCACTACATTAAAGATTCATACCAGGTTTATGGATGCTTTTGTAGTCCTGAGTGCGCAGTAGCACACCTAATGGAAGAAAGTATTGACAGCTCTACTAAATTTGAAAGATATCAACTTATTAACCACATCTATGCAAAAATCTATAATTATGCGCGAAATATCAAACCCGCACCAAACCCATATTATATGCTTTCAAGATTCTATGGAAATTTAACTATTCAAGAATATCGTTCTTTATTGCGAAATGAACGATTATTCTTAATTGTTGATAAGCCTCTTACACGGGTTCTACCAGAACTTCATGAAGATAATGATGATTTCATTTTAAATAATAAAATTATTCCATCAAATAATTATCAAATTAAGAAGAAGAAGATTCAAAAGAAGGTTCAAACTAAGAACAATATTGTAAATGAAAAATTTGGAATGCAAACTTCAGTTTAAGTTGGTAAATGATAATGTATGAAATGTGTCATACTTTATTATTTTCTTTTGTTTTTGATCTTTATTATTTACTATAATACTTACATGTTTACTCATTCAAAACGCCCACTTTGTCGGCGTAAAATAATATAATATATTACTAGAGATTATTATCGCAAATGATTAAAATTTGGTGGATTCTTTGCATTAAACTCAGCCATTGAGGTGTCCATCTTTATTCTAATTTGTTTATATATTTCTTGATTTATTGATTTTATAGTTTCCGTTTTTTTTTCTGGTAATCCCATAAATGCCTTAATCACTTTTAAATGATCAAAATTTAATTCTTTTAATTTTTCTAGAGCTACATCCGCTGTATAAGTTGTTTGACGCATAACAATTTGAATGCGATCATTCAAGACATCATTGTTTATCATTGCTATTTCATTCTGCATTATGAAATAGATAAATTATTTTTAAAACCATATTAAACGAAATTCAATATGATAGATTATATCATGGAATCCACAGATAATTTGGAATGTGCAATACAAGAAATAATGATCGGTATTAATACTGCAGTTAGAAGTGGTTTTTCTAAAGTTGCATCTAATAAGGCACTTTTTGAGAATACAAGTACATCTGTTCTAAGTTTGCCAATTGTTAAAAAAATTATTTATGGATATGAAGATATTATAAACAATAATTCAGCTGATATTAAATGTGAGGTTGAACGATTATCAAATGTTGTTTTAAATTTGACAAAGGAAGTTGAGCATTTAAAGAGTTTGCTAAATTCAAAAAAATCTATCAGTGAAAAAGAAGAACATATTTCACTAGAAATTGAAGAGACAAATATGAATGCATCAATTAATATGCAACTTATTCAAGCAGATATAACATCTGGTATTAATAGTAAAATAAAGGATCAACTTGAAAGTGATGAGGAAGAAGAGGAAGAGGAAGAGGAAGAGGAGGAAGAGGAAGAGGAAGAGGAAGAGGAAGAGGAGGAAGAGGAGGAAGAGGAGGAAGAGGAAGAGGAAGAGGAGGAAGAGGAGGAAGAGGAAGAGGAAGAGGAAGAGGAGGAAGAGGAAGAGGAGGAAAAAGATACTGTTGAAACAAAAGAACAAGAGGATGAGGAGGAGGTTTTTGAGATTGAAATAGATGACATTACCTATTTTGCAACAGATGAAGAGAATGGCATTTTATACGAGGTTGACAAAAATGGCGATCCTGGTAAAAAGGTTGGCATAATAAAGGACGGAGAACCTGAATTTCTGTAAAATAATAATAATATAATATAAACAATGAATCTTTGCGCTCCAGCCTTGATATATTTGGTATTTACTATTACACAAATTATTATTGATACATTTAAGGGCTTTTATAATACAGCATTAATGAAATTTGTTGTAATGATAATGGTTACTCTTTTATTAAATGCTTTATGCCAACAAGGTCTAAATGTTGTATCTTGGTTTATTGTATTTATTCCTTTTATATTTATGACATTTATTGTAAGCATTTTATTGTATATTTTTGGTTTAGATGCATCAACTGGCAAATTAAAGATTTCTTGCAGCAATTGTGAAGATGATAATAATAATCAAGACAAACAGTCGGGGGTTTCATATCTAGGACAAATAGATAAAACAGGAAATATTATTTTTATAAACCCTTCTTCCAACTCATCATCTTCATCTTCATCATCATCTTCATCATCATCGTCGTCATCTTCAACAACGGATATAACAAGCAGTCCAAATTTCTATATTCCACCAATATTCAACACAAGTAATGTAGTAAAAGCGTCAAGTATGCCTGGGTTTGATCGTCTAATATAAAACAACACCCCATATGTTAAAATACTTATACCCAATGAAATTGTATGTAAATAAACTATTTAAAACTTTACATATAATACTATTTATTGATGTGGAATAATTTCCTAGTAGGAGGAATTTTTGGTTATTTATTGCGATTTACAGAAAATAAATATCCCGATGAGACTAACAGTGTTAAACAGCGAGTGTATGATTATGGAATAACGATTGCATATAATGCACTTTACATTTATAGCGGAACACAAATTTGGATTACACGAGTTAAAAATGATTATAATGCACGCGTTTTGCCATTGATTAAAGATTTTCTAAAAGAAAAGTTTAATTATGATTTTGATAAAAAGGCAACTGATAATGACACCTCATATTATGTAGAGTTTATTGCGAATGGAATCCAACTATCAAGACACAACTTTTCTTTTAAAAATAATAACCAAGGAGAAATATTGTCAAACATTAATGCAGCTGAACCAAAAGAATATGATTTTTTCATATTGAATGACAATGTTAGTGGCAAGAAAAATCGCATTCTTTATTATGAAATCCCAGGAAATTTATTTTACAAAGAGCATCCACAATCACAAAAATTCTTGAGCTTTGATTTGGAGTACAATGGGGAAACGCACGAGGTACCATTGACAAGTACCGATTATAACTTTGCCATTGTGGGAAATTGCATTGATCGCGAGTTTGTCATGTACTTTTTGAAGAATGTTTTGAATATTGCTATTCCAGAAAATTTGCATGCATCTAACATAGTTTATAACATTCATCTTATTGACTCTAATGTAAATGTAGTCAACTTGGATCAAACCGATGAATTGAAGTTTACGGCGGATGGGTATACTATTACTAAAATTACCGAGTAAATATGCAAATAGGTGAGCCTTTTATATTATTATTAAAAATCATTTAGAAAAAAATTGACATACTATAATATAAATGGTAATTCCACAATCTACAATGGCAACAAATACACCTGAAGTTGAAGAAATGTCACAAAGTGAGGAAAAAACTTTAACAGAGTTTCACAACCTTACCAACAGATGGACCTTGTGGACGCATATGCCTCACAATACTGATTGGAGTATTGATAGTTACAAGAGGCTGTATACATTTACTACTGTTGAAGAAACAATTGCAATTACTGAGACGCTTCCTGACGTCCTGGTTAAGAATTGCATGCTCTTCTTGATGAAGGAGGGTGTCATGCCAATTTGGGAAGATCCCAAGAATCGCAATGGTGGATGCTTTTCATACAAAGTTTCCAACAAAAATGTTTGCGAAGTGTGGCGCGATCTTTCTTATGTTCTTACTGGCGAGTCCATTAGCAAGAATATATCATTTGTTTCCAATGTAACTGGAATTACCATTTCACCAAAGAAAAATTTCTGCATTATTAAGGTTTGGATGACAAACTGTGCAAATCAAAATGCTAGTATTGTTGCAACAGATGTCAACGGACTTGTATCTCAAGGATGTCTTTTTAAGAAGCACACACCTGAATACTAAAGCAAATTTTTGTAAACTTGTGAAAAAGTTGCACAAATGTAAAGTCAAAACTAAATAAAATCTTTTTCATGAAGCTTTATAAGAGATTCATGATAAACACTATATATAAATAACTCAGATTACACCGATGAAGCTTTACACCTTTTCGCATTGAAAATGCGCAAAGGCAACGTTACCTTTCACTCATTTACGCCCACTTTGTGGGTGTTTTGAATGAGAAAAGGTGTAAATCCGCACCCGTAGGGCGCGTTTTAATTCATTTATCGGTAACGTTTCCTTTGAAGTGTGAACCGCCTTTGACTGTTTATAATCTTCAGGGATGTAAAATCATTATCTATAATGAAAGTTGTGACGATTTATTTGATTGCGATACATTATACTGGTATTGTGTGCATATTATTAACCCTAACAAAAAGTGCTGGTGCGCAGTTAAAGTATGTGTGACAATAAATCAATATTAGACTTATTTTCTTTCTAGCGCGATTATTCGTGTTGTCAATGCTTCAATAAGAGCTTGTTGATGTTTTATAGAATCTTTTAGTTCTTTAATAAAATCTTCTTGTTTTTTATTAAGAAGTTGTTGTTCTTTAATAGAATCTTGTTGTTCTTTAATAGAAGCTATAATTAGCGGTATCATATCCGTATATGACAAAAACAAACATTCAGTTTTATTTGGCACCTTTGATAGATTTTCTGGATCAACTTCTTCTTGAATATATCCGGTGCTCACAGCTTCTGGTAATACTTTTTGGACGTCTTGGGCTATCAAAAACGGTCTTTTAGTACCAGTTTTATCAAGTTTATATTTTCCTATAACCGTTCGTAGTTTCATAATTTTATCAGTAGCGTATTTAATGGGTTCTAAATCTTCTTTTAAATTTTCATCAGATATTGCAACCCAAGATGTCCCTCCTATGTTAAGTCTTACACCATAACCAGACCCATTAGTTCCACCGGCCACCATACACAATGGCCCCGGACCCGATAGCCATAGTTCTGTGGCCGCGCTTGACGTTGTTGCTCCAACTGCGCCCCAAAATCTGAAATTCCACACTCTTGAATCTGTATCATATGATACATCATCATTTAAATATCCAAATGTTAACATGGTTAGTCCGTTAAAATTATTATCATAATTCTTCAAACCCAGCGCTGGTTGAGGCCAATCTCCTTTGTCATATGGTGGTACACCAAGACAACACTGTATAACAACGGTGCCACCATTTATATCAAACGCCGAGTTAGATGAATTTGCAGTGCTCCCGTTCCAGGTTCTCCATACACTTTTGCTTACATCATTCGCTGTTAGGTACGACCAATCAATATTACCAGCCTGATTCGTAAATTGTATACTACCTATTACTGGGCCAGGGATCGCGCTCGCAGCAGCAACTCTAAGCCCATATCCAGGGCCATTCTGGTGCAAAACCTGTGCGCAACCATTTACCTCTAATTTTGAACCAGGCGTAGAAGTTCCAATGCCGACATTGCCACCGTTTAGCAAGTTCATAAGGTTTCCACCGGCATTGTTTGATATTTGCACGTCAGGAGTGGCAGTGGCATTTGTTGCACCAAAGTAAACCGTGCCACCAGTTAATGCATATCTTGCCCCCACAGCAAATGCTTCGTTATTTGCTGAAAAAAAACTACGCCCGGAAGATACAGTTAGTATAGCTCCGGGTGCTACAATTTTAGGAAGCACGGACGCAATTGTCACGGCACCGTCACCAGTGATTGTCACGTTACTCATAGCATACGCACTATTGCTAGTATTTTTTGCGAGAGCGGGATATGCTATAGAACCAGTTGACAAATCTGTAATTGTTATGAATCCCGGACCCGTTGCTCCTGTTGCGCCAGTGGCTCCTGTAGTACCTGTGGCACCTGTAGCTCCTGTAGCACCGGTAGCACCTGTAGCGCCTGTTGCTCCTGTGGCACCTGTAGCACCTGTAGCGCCTGTAGCGCCTGTAGCACCAGTTCCAAGAGGACCAGTGGGTCCACTGGCACCGGTTGCCCCCGTAGCGCCTGTTGCTCCTGTGGCACCTGTAGCACCCGTAGCGCCTGTAGTACCTGTGGCACCTGTAGCTCCTGTAGCACCGGTAGCGCCTGTTGCTCCTGTGGCACCTGTAGCACCCGTGGCTCCGGTAGTACCCGTCGCGCCTGTAGCGCCCGTAGCTCCGGTAGCGCCCGTAGCACCAGTGGCTCCTGTTGCTCCTGTAGCTCCTGTAGCACCAGTGGCTCCTGTAGCACCCGTGGCTCCGGTAGTACCCGTCGCGCCTGTAGCTCCGGTAGCGCCCGTAGCGCCTGTAGCACCGGTATTTCCAGTAGCTCCTGTAGCGCCTGTAGCTCCTGTAGCTCCTGTAGCTCCTGTTGCACCTGTGGCACCTGTAGCTCCTGTAGCACCGGTATTTCCAGTAGCTCCTGTAGCGCCTGTAGCGCCTGTAGCT
>Ga0114959_10001174_pt1 | contig 23480 bp, 21 predicted proteins | sample C_130625_EF_Meta_FD_87317 | JGI IMG/M metagenome (GOLD analysis project Ga0114959, IMG submission 87317) | Freshwater microbial communities from Lake Croche, Canada to study carbon cycling - C_130625_EF_MetaG | ecosystem: Environmental > Aquatic > Freshwater > Lake | place: Lake Croche, Canada... | reverse complement strand
TCTACTATTTCAAATTGAAGAACTTCTATCTCGCCAAAGCCTTGATTCACAGCATTTAGCGGTGGCAGTAAAGACCACTTTTTTAGATCGTTGCTAACTGCGCGACCTGCAACTCCACTTTGCCCATAATCTCCTCCTCTGCCACGAGCAGTGAATAGCATGTGCCAGTTATCTGGGTCACTTGGAAGCTTGAATAGCCAAGGATCTCTAAAGGCTTCATCAGGCCAGACAGCGTCGTCTAGGGTCGAGTAATGCTCCCCTGAGGCTCTTAGCGGCTCATCTGCGTCTTGTTTAGTCCAAGTAATAAGATCTGCAGAGGTGGCGTGTCCAATGCTCTGTACAGCCCCTGAATCTTCACGGCTTGTTCCGGTATAGAACATATGCCAAAGACCATTATTCTGAATCACAGACCCTGTCCAGGTTGTCCAAGAATCAAATGTCCGCTTCGAGGCGCTTGGTTCAGATGGGGTTAATGCATCCGGCAGCACTGTCCAGTTAGTTAGGTCTTTGGAAACAGCATGACCTACTGAGACATTTCGATGTCTGCGATTAGGGTCCAGTAATCCTCGGCTGGCTTGAAGGTAGAAGACGTGAAAATCTTCGCCATCTCTAACAAACCATGAGTCCCAAACCCATTGACCAGGCAACTTCAAAGCCATGAAAAACACCAACCTTCTGCCACTAATTTTACCCGCTGGTAGTCTGGGTATATCTTTGAGCCCCCATAGCTCAGGGGATAGAGCACCGCCCTCCGGAGGCGGGGGCGCAGGTTCGATTCCTGCTGGGGGCACGTGAACATAAACGACATACTCCACCCTGAAGCACTCCTCCAATCCCTAGGCTCTTGGGCGCTAGTAATTGCCGCACTCATAGTGATTGCTGAAACCGGGTTGCTCTTGGGGTTCTTCCTACCAGGCGATTCACTGCTATTCACTGTTGGATTGCTGATTGGCGGTGGAGTTATCGCCTCTCCAATTTGGTTGGCCTGTTTGGTTATTGCAGTCTCTGCCGTCATAGGTGATCAGATTGGATATTTCATTGGGCTAAAAGCAGGACCGGCTGTTTTCAAAAGGCCGGATTCCAAACTCTTCAGCCACAAGAACGTTGAACGAACTCAAGCATTCTTCGCTAAGTATGGTTCTAAAGCGGTCATCTTTGCCCACTTTGTTCCTATCATGCGAACATTCATTCCGGTCGCTGCTGGAGTTGGCAAGATGCCATACAAGTACTACCTGCGAAATAACTTCATTGGTGCATTGACTTGGGGACTTAGCGTTCCCTTGGTTGGCTATTTCCTAGGAAATGTAATCTTCATCAAAGATCATGTGATTGTGGTCACGTTAGCCCTGGTAGCAGTTTCCTTCATCCCAGTGATCATTGAGGTAGTTAGAGCTAGAGCTGTTTCAAATACTCAATCAAAGAACTAACCGCTTGAGCACGGTGACTTATTGCGTTTTTGACTTCTGGTTCTAATTCAGCAGCCGTAACATCAAATCCTTCAGGGATAAATATCGGGTCATAGCCATGACCGTTAGTTCCTCGTTCTTCAAAGGCAATGCTGCCAGGCCAGGTTCCTGTGAAACAGATTTCTTCCTCAGCCGTAACCAAAGCAATTGTGCAGACAAATACTGCCTGACGGTGTTCTTCAGCAATGTCTTTCAACTGAGCTAACAGTAAGCGTCGATTTGCAATATTGTCTTTTGTTCCAGACCAGATTGCAGTAAAGATTCCAGGTGAACCTCCAAGTATTTCGACGGCTAAACCAGAGTCATCAGCTAGTGCTGGTAATCCAGTTGATGCGAATGCCGCTCTGGCTTTGATCAGAGCATTCTCGACAAAACTAATTCCATCCTCAACTGGCTCTTCACCTTCGTATCCCGCTAGCTCAAAGCCATGAGGTTCAAGAATTGCTCGAAGCTCTGCAACCTTGCCCTGATTGTGAGTGGCTAAGACAAGTTTCATGAATTTAGTGAATCGCTTTGGTAGCGAGTAAGTTCAGCGGTACCGAGTAGAGCAAGATCCAGGAGCGAATTCAGTTCTTCTCTGTCAAAGGCAGCACCTTCTGCGGTTCCCTGAACTTCAACAAACTTTCCAGAACCGGTTACCACAACATTCATGTCAGTCTCTGCTCTAACATCCTCGGTGTATGCCAGATCAAGCATTGGTTGACCGTCAATAATTCCAACTGAAATAGCAGCAATCGAATCGATGATTACTTTGTTCTTCGCTGGTATATGTCCTTGCGCAATTCCAAAGTTGATCGCATCAACTAGAGCAACATAAGCACCTGTGATGGCTGCGGTTCTTGTTCCTCCGTCTGCCTGCAAGACATCGCAGTCGATAACGATTGTGTTCTCACCCAATGCCTTGAAATCAACTGCGGCCCGAAGTGCTCTACCAATCAAACGTGAAATTTCATGAGTTCGACCACCAACTTTACCCTTGATTGATTCTCGGTCGTTTCGATCATGAGTTGCTCTTGGCAACATTGCATATTCAGCAGTCACCCAACCTTCGCCCTTACCAACTTTCCAGCGTGGCACTCCCGGAGTGAAAGAAGCGGTGCATAGAACCTTGGTTGAACCAAAAGAAATGAGTGCAGAACCTTCCGCATGCTCACTCCAGTTGCGTTCGATCCTTACTTTACGTAATTGGTTGAGTTCTCTTCCATCTGCTCTAGTCACTTGATTCCTTCTCTAGTTAGTTGATCTGTTCAACGCTTTGAACTTCCGGTCCAAGGAACCGTTTAGCTAATTTGGCAAAAGCGGCTGCGTCACCGGTTGCTTGAAACCTGAGTGTTGGAGCGGAAAGGTCTCCCCTGAATAACCCGTGTTCCGAAATAGTGCGATAGACATCTTTAGCGGTTTCCTCGGCTGAGGAGACCAAAGTCACGCCATCACCCATGACATAGGACAGCGCACCGGTCAAAAGAGGATAGTGAGTGCAACCCAAGACTAATGTGTCACATCCTGCTTGTTTGATTGGTGCAAGATATGTTTCAGCTAGGGCAATAATCTCAGGCCCACTGGTGATGCCTCGCTCGACAAAGTCGACGAACTCGGGACAGGCTACAGTCTCTATCTGAAGTGAAACAGCAGCAGCGAATGCATCGTCATACGCTTTAGAAGTTATTGTTGCAGAAGTTCCAATAACTCCAACTTTTCCATTTCTAGTTGCCGCTACAGCTCTTCTTACTGCCGGTTGAATCACTTCAACTACAGGAATTCCACGCCCTTCGGTGTATCTCTCTCGAGCATCTCTGAGCACAGCAGCTGATGCAGTATTACAGGCAATGACAAGAACTTTCACACCTTCGTCAACCAAACGGTCCATGACCGCTAGCGCAAGTGTTCGAACTTCACTTAGTGATTTAGGACCATAGGGAGTATTAGCGGTATCGCCTAGATAAATGATGGATTCATTTGGAAGTTGATCAATGATTGCTCTTGCGACAGTAAGACCCCCGACTCCAGAGTCGAATATCCCGATAGGCGCATTATTCACTGAATAAGTCTATTGGCGAGTGTTAGTCCTGGCCTGAAGAGTCCCCCGACTCGTTGCTTCTCATGCCTTCGTAAATCTCTTTGCACTCAGGGCAGACGGGGAACTTCTCCGGATCTCTAGAAGGTACCCACACCTTGCCGCATAGAGCTACAACGGGAGTCCCCATCACCGCAGACTCAACAACTTTGTCCTTTTTGACATAGTGCGAGTAACGCTCGTGATCTCCTGGCTCGAGAGGCGCAAGCTGAGGGTCAATTATTGTGATTGGACTTTGCTGACTCATAACTATTCGATTATGACCTAGCAACATTCCGAACCGCTTCAGCGACTCGTTGGGAAACATCAGCATGGAACACGCTAGGAACGATATATGAAGCATTGAGTTGTGAGGGCTCAACGCAATCGGCTAGTGCTTTAGCTGCTGCCAGCAGCATCTCTTCAGTGATAAGAGTTGCTCCTGCATCAAGGAGGCCTCTGAAGAAGCCTGGGAAGGCTAGAACATTATTGATTTGGTTAGCAAAATCACTTCTACCAGTTGCTACTACGGCAGCATGAATAGCTGCTTGAGCTGGATCAATTTCTGGATTGGGATTGGCAAGTGCAAAGACAATGGCTTTAGGAGCCATCTTTGCGATATCCTCTGCGACCAGCAAATTACCAGCAGACACTCCGATAAATACATCAGCGCCAACAATGGCGTCCTTCAAAGTTCCAGTCTTGCCCTCATGGTTTGTGGCCTCTGCTACCCAACCTAGAGAAGATGTTGGATCGATGTCATCTCTACCAACGTGAATAATTCCTGTTTTATCGGCTACCGTTGCGTGGCGAAGTCCAGCTGCGAATAGAAGTTTCAGCACTGCAGTTCCAGCTGCACCAGCTCCACTCATGACGAGTTGAACATCTTCAATTTTCTTACCGACTACCTTTAGGGCATTTCGTAATGCGGCTAAACAGACAATAGCCGTTCCGTGTTGATCGTCATGAAAAACAGGGATGTCTAATTCAGCACGAAGTCTCGCTTCAATTTCAAAGCATCTAGGTGCAGAAATGTCTTCTAAATTGATTCCTGCGAAAACTGGGGCAATTGCTTTTACCGTTCTAACAATCTCGTCGGTATCTTGAGTATCTAGACAGATTGGAAAAGCATCAATATTTGCAAAGCGCTTGAAGAGAGCAGCTTTACCCTCCATGACTGGAAGAGCTGCCAGCGGCCCAATGTTTCCTAAACCTAGAACAGCTGAACCATCTGTCACAACAGCAATGGTGTTTCGCTTGATGGTTAGCCTTCTAGCATCGCTTGGATCCTTAGCGATTGCCTCACAGATTCTTGCAACCCCTGGGGTATAGATCAGTGAAAGATCATCTCGGTTTCGAATTGGCAATTTAGATTCGATAGTGAGTTTACCGCCGAGGTGAGCCAAGAATGTTCGGTCTGAGACTTTACCGACAACTACCCCTTCAACTTTTCTAAGACTCTCGACAATCTCATTGGCATGATCTGAATTAGTGCACGCACAGGTAAGGTCAACACGCACGCGTTCAGCATCAGAGTGATTTACGTCTACCGCGGTAACAGAGCCACCCGATAATTCAATGATTGAAGTTAGCTCGCTGACTGCAGTGTTCTTAGCAGGAGCTTCCAGGCGGATGGTTATTGAGTACTGAACTGACGGCACCATTGACATATATGTAGTCTGCCACGAGTATTTGCCAAATAACTAACTATTTAGCTGAAGCATCTCCCAAAATAGCGGTAATGTCCAAGGTCTGGTTACCCCTGGTGACTTTGAGAGTCACAGTGGCAAATGCCTCCTTGGCCCTGATCGCCGCAGTCAGCTTAGAAGAACTATCAATGCTCTGACCGTCACAACCAATAACGATGTCCCCAACTTCCAATCCTGCCTTTTCAGCTGGACCGCCAGGCGTTAGTTGCTGAACTTTAGCTCCGACTGTGAAAGAACCATTTGCATCCGAGCTTGGAGCATCAGTTACCAAAGCGCCCAGCAACCCGTGGCTTACTTTGCCATCTTTGATCAATTGACTTGAAATTCTCTTGGCTACGTTTGAAGGAATAGCGAAGCCGACACCGATGCTTCCAGACTGGGAAGAGGTAGAAGCGGCCGAAGCAATTGCCACATTGATTCCGATTAGTTGACCCTTGTCATTGATTAGTGCTCCACCAGAGTTACCAGGGTTGATAGCAGCATCTGTCTGAATTACGTCTAGGTTTACCGGAGCAGCGGTGCTGCCTGAATTCCAAAGTTGCAGGCTAGAACCTCCATCTTGGCGAACCTCGGCAGAGGCGACCTGAATTGTTCTGTGTAGTGCAGAGACAACTCCGGCAGTGACTGTCGCGTCGTAACCAAGTGGGGCACCAATTGCAACAGCAGAATCACCAACATTTATGTTAGAGCTGTCGGTGAATTCAATCGGAGTGAATCCAGTTCCCGAAGCCTTGATTACTGCCAAGTCATTAGTTGGATCAGTCCCAACCACAACAGCTTTATAAATCTTTTCAGAGCTTGTCTTTACTTCAATTGTCACTTTAGATGTTTCCCCATCGATGGTAACCACGTGGGCATTGGTGAGAATGTATCCATCGCTGGAAAGAACGACTCCAGAACCAGTTGCACCAGAACTAGATGAAGAGACTGAGAGAGTAACAACTGATGGAAGAGCCTTAGCAGCAGCGCCTGTTACCCAGTTCACGCTGCCAGCGTTATTGACAACTACCTGTTGAGTGGTGGACATAAAAGGCAAACCGCCGCCATAAGCTGAAATACCAAAAACGGCACCTAAAACTGGACCTAAAATTGCTACCAGCAAGATTGCTAGCAGGTTTGATTTTGCTCTTTGAGGTTGTTGAAGCTGCAAGTTTTCTTTTACCGGAATATAAATTGGATCTCCCAAGAACTGTGTGTTGTAGTGGCTCTTGTTTTCAGACATATTCTTTTACTCCCAAATTGACGTGCTCTTGATGCAACAGTATGCAATCAACGTCATAAGTTTATGAAACTCGGCTGAGAATTTTCTGAAGGTCAGCATCCCCAAACAGTTGATTTCGGTGCGCAAGGACCGCCAACGAGTCGAGGTATTTCAAGTGGCTGAGTTGGCGGCTCAGGCAACTGGTTAATTCGAGCTGAAACTGGCAGAGCGGTCATGACTATGTTCGGAAGCACTCTGCGCCAGTTGGTGATGCCAGTGAATTTATATTCTGCCGAGAAGCCGGCTTTGAGGTTAGCTTCCAGAAGTCCTGAAACATCGGCCTTCCACTTTATTTTCGCCGAGCTAAAGGACTTCTTGATTGGCATCAATTGCCACGTGAACGTGGCAGGTGTGAAACGCACCTGTATTGGCAGAGTGAGCAATGTGCTTTTGATGTTTTTGCTAGTTGCACTTGAGCTAAATGGAAGAACCGACCCGATGGCAAAGGGCGGTTTAGCATTCAGAAAAATCCTAGGCAGGTCTGGTTTGAAATCCTTTAGGGCTGCTTGAATTTTTGCTGTGGGAGGCGTTGCCACGTTGATAATCGTTACAGCCTGACCGGGCGGATACAAGCTCCAACAACCAACATGCCCAGATTGCAGCAATTGCATGGTCAGATCTGGACTCAGGCCATTGGGGTAAATCAAACACTTTGGTGCTGAAGTAATAGATCCTCCAATGACTAGAGTCAGTGAACCTTTGCTCCCATGGATTAACTGGGACTTGCTGACGCAAACACTTAGGGTGTTAGAACTGGTGATGGCTCCGACCGTTGTGGTGTTTGTGAGAAAGGCCCCTGGACAACTCAAGCCAGAGATGAGCACAAGCGAAGTGAGGATGGGCATTATGTGAGAGTAGTAACTAAACCACTGGAATTTGGGTGCTCTCCACAGAAACAGATAAACCCCGACCGAAGTCAGGGTTTATCTTTTTGGTTGCGGGGGCAGGATTTGAACCTACGACCTCCGGGTTATGAGCCCGGCGAGCTACCGAACTGCTCCACCCCGCGGCGAAGTTTCAGTCTAACACGATTCGGGCTACTTGCTACTGGCTGCGATAGCTGCATCAATGGCAGCCTTTAGCCTGGCATCAGCCTTACCAAAGGCAGTCCAGTCGCCCGCCTTCATAGCGGAATCCTTATCAACCATTGCCTGCTTGGCTGCTGCCAGTGCAGCTGCAAGCTGTTGAGCTTTTGTTTGGCCGGGGTCAACTGGAGGTGGATTATTTCCTCCGGATCCCGAGTTGCCATCAAATAGGGCATTTAGCGCTGCGTCCAAATTATCCTCAAAGGCAATCTTGTCGCCGAAGGCAACTAAAACCTTTTTGAGCAACGGGAAGGAAGTTTCGCCGGTTGATTGGATGTATACCGGCTGCACATAGAGTAATCCTCCACCAATTGGGAGCGTCAAGAGGTTTCCGTTGAGGACCTTAGTGGAACCTTGACGAAGGATGTTCAGCAGCTTAGAAACCTCACTGTCCGAATTGAAATTATTCTGGACTTGACCAGGCCCTGGAACAATTGTTGTCCTAGGTAATGTGAGTAACCGAAGTTTTCCGTAGTTAGCCGAAACCTTACCCTGAACGTTTCCAGCATCAGAATCAGCGACAAAATAACCCGTCAGGACATTTCGTGAGGACTCCCCCGTGCTCCTTGGAATAAAGGTTGAATAGATAGAGAACGAAGGCTGAGTCTGCCCTGGCGCTTGCAAAGTCAAATAATAAGGAGGCTGAATTGAACCAGTGCCCTGGCCTTGATCAACTGGATCATTTGGAGTCATCCAAGCATCTTGCTGTGAATAGAAAGCGCCAGCATCAGCAACGTGATACTGACCTAAAATCCCACGCTGCATCTTGAATAGGTCTGCTGGATATCTAACGTGACTCATCAGCGCACCAGACATCTCTGACACTGGCTTTACTGTGTTTGGGAAAATCTTCATCCAAGTTTTCAAAATTGGATCACTAGCATCCCAAGCGTAAAGCTTTACCGAGCCATCGTAAGCATCTACTGTTGCTTTTACAGAGTTGCGAATGTAGTTGATTGAACCGTCAGGAATGTTGGCTGTGGTGGAGCTGTCAGCTATTGCGCCACCCAAGCTCTCAGCTCGTGAGTATGGATAGTTAGCTGATGTTGTGTATCCGTCAACAATCCAAACAACTTTGCCATCCACAATTGCTGGATACATGTCGGTATCAAGAGTTAGATAAGGAGCTACTTCGGCAACTCGCTCACGAGGACTGCGGTTGTATAAAATCTGAGACTGATCAGTAACTGCGTCTGAAAGCAAAATCTGTTCACTCTGGAATTTCAGAGCATATGAGAGTCGCTTGAATATGCCATCAAGCTTTGGACCTCCATTGCCCTGGAAAGTTGTCATAGTTTGCTGATCAGTTGTTCCTGCTCCACCTGCAGGGTAATCCAATTCCCTATCTGATGCACCCTTTGGAGCACCGACAATTGAGTACTCTGGTGAATTCTCACCGAAGTAAACTCGTGGCTCATATTCGCCAAGAGCACCGCTAGCGGTGATACCAGCTTGAAGGAATACTGGCTGACCGTCAGTGGAACGCTTGTTTCCATAGGCAGCGACCAAACCATAACCATGTGTATAGACGATGGTGTTGTTGTACCAAGACTGCGAAGCTCCGAGTCCAGATTGGTTCAGTTCACGAACCGCCAACACGGTGTCCTGAGTCTTCCCGTTAATTGTGTAGCGGTCAACATCTAAATGATTCACAAAGTTGTAATACTGGCGATATTGTTCCAGTTGCTTGAATGATGAACTCACAAGATTCGGGTCGATAATTCTGATCTGAGCAGCGGTTTGAGCATCTTCCTTTAGAGCCCCTGCAGTAGCGGTTGTCTTGGCGTCGTAAGCAATTGTTTCCACTTTATCCAAGCCATAGGCGGCTCTTGTTGCCTCTATGTTTCGCTGAATGAACTCTGCTTCAAGTGTTCTTTCATTTGGAACCACCTGGAATGTGTGAACAATTCCTGGCCAAACACCGGCAAGCAAGATAGATGTCACCAGCATCAACGCTGAACCGAGAATGGCTAATCTCCAGCGAGCGATAACTGCAACAACTATGAAGAGAAGGGCTACCACAAATGAAATTGCTGTGAGTATCTGAGCAGCTGGAATTGCTGCATTCACATCAGAGTAAGTTGCACCTGTGAACAACCCACTTGGGCTAGTCATCGTCTCGTACTGCCCTAGCCAAATGTTTGAACCGAGTAAAACCATTATCAAGGCGGCCAGAATAGAAATCTGAATTCTCGCAACTTTGCTCAACTGTGCAGTTCGACCGTTGAACTTGATTCCGCCATAAACCAAATGGAAGATGAGCGTTGGAATCAGCGAAAGGATGACCACTCCCAAGAGGTATCCAACAAGTTGAACGTAAAAAGGAAGGTCAAATAGATAGAAACCAATGTCTAGTTTGAATTGTGGGTCCAACACACCCGTGTAGCTGTGGTTGATAAATGTGTAGATAGTCGCCCATTCAGAGCTTTGAGCCATTGCCAAGAAGATTGAGATCACGACAGGAATAACAATCAGCAACCTACGTCGTAGCCTGTCCAAGACTGTTCGATACTCGCCTAAATCTCGACCAAAGAAATCATTGCTTGTTACATAAATCGGTCTAAACCTCCACGCGACGAAGATATTCCCCCAGATTACAAGCCCAGCAAAGATTGCTGAAACCAGGAAGACATTCACCTGAGCAGTAATTTGAGTTGTAAAGACTCCCAGATAACCAAGCTGATCAAACCAGAGAACATCGGTATAAACTCCCGATGCGCTAACAAGCGCGACTGCTAAAGCCGCAACTATCGCCAAAGAGATAATCAAGGGCCTTCTTTTGTTTGCGCGAATACTGGTTGTCTGTGTCATTGTTTTCCTTTATTTTGTGCAGGTAGGAAGTTTTGTGGCGTCTCCCCCTGAAGAGATTACCTTGAGAGCAGCTAAAGAGTCCTGCAATGTTGAAACCTTTACAACGCTTAGGCCGTCAGGAATATGTCCTATGACCTCATCGCAATTTGAACTTGGAGCAAAGAACCACTTGATCCCAGCCCTGTCTGTGCCATACATCTTTTGAACAATCCCACCGATAGGTCCTATGTTTCCCTCCGGGTCAACTGTTCCAGTGCCTGCAATGTTTTTACCACCGGTTAAAGCTCCCGGAGTCAATTGGTCATAGATTGCTAAAGCCAACATTTGACCACCACTTGGCCCGCCAACGTTACCAACCTGGATGTCAATCTTGAATGGAAATTCTGGCACCGCAGAAATATAAACACCGATTCGCCAATCACCATCAACTAGCTGAGGTGTCACCTGAACAGTCATTTTCTTTGTCCCACGAATAATGTCCAAAACAACTGGTTTCTTACCTTTGGTGGCTTGAACCAAACTTTTGATTTGGTCTAAATCAGTTACAGGTTGGCCTTGGATTGTTACAACCTTATCCCCTGCTTTTAGAACTTTCCCAGCGGCTCCTTTTAGATCTACAAAAGTTACCGCTTGATAACTGTCATATGGAATACCAAGGAGATTCAGTGCTGCCGCCTTGGCATTGGCCTGGGCATCAAGCATCATGACATCAGATTCTTCATTTAGTTTTTCATCGTTCCAGCCAGGAGGGTAGATGTCTGTGATCTTGAGAATCTTCTTGGACTCGTCTAGTTTGGCAAGTCCAACTTCAAACCAAGATGCACCTTTAGTTGAATTACCTTGCAAAGTTACTGTGAGCATATTTAGGGAGCCAGATGTTTTATAGCTCTTCCGCCCCGAAATTGAAATGACCGGTTTCCCTGAGATCTTTGAGAACAAGTTATAGACAGGTCCTGGTTGCTCCACTAGATAAGGAGTCGGTGCAATCGTCAAGAACGCCACACCACCAACGAGGGTGATGCTGAGTAACCAACCGATTACTCGGCTAAGTGTGCTTTTAGGTTTTCGTTCATTTTCAAAAAGTGACATTAGTAACAGCCTAAGTCAGCTTGAGTTTCGTGCAACATTGCAAACTCTCAAATTTCTATCTTGCCAACGCTAATGGCGAACACTGCCCGATCTGGCTTCAGGATTCACACGAAACGGAATACTTTATATTCATGACCGATGAAAATGGCAGTTCCAATTCAGCACCAGACCCGGAGGAAATCCGTCGCATCTGGGAGCAAATGATGAGTCAGGGATTCGATCCTGAAGCTCTTGCTCAAGCTGCTGGCTTTGATGGCAGCCCTGAATCTCTAAAGCAACTGTTTGCAAATATTCAAGGTGCCTTTCTACTCCCGACTCCACCAGAAGATGGATCCGGAGTTAACTGGCAGGCAGCTGGAACAAAAGCGAAAGAGCTTGCAAAAGTTGGCGCATTCAGCCTCGACGATAGGGATCGTAAAAACCTCACAGATTCAATCGGCATTGCTAACCTTTGGCTTAATGAGGCAACTGGAATTTCTGAGGTTGCCATTGAACCTAAAATCTTGAGCCGTGTGCTTTGGATTGAAGACGCTCTACCTTTATTCAGAGCTCTAGCCGAGCCAGTTGCTGATCGAATGAACAGAAGCCTAGGCGAGGCCATCCAATCACAGCTTCCAGAAGAATTCGCCGAGACCCTCAAGGGCGCAAGTGACATCATGCGCTCTGCAGGTGCCATGATGTTTGCGATGCAACTAGGTCAAGCGCTGGGTCAACTCTCCCAAGAAGCAATTACAGGTACCGAGATTGGTTTGCCAATCTATTCAGAACAGCGACCAGCATTTATTTTGCAAAACCTTGCTGAATTTGTAAAAGGATTAGACCTTGGCCCAGATAGTGACCAAGTTTATATCTACATCGTCCTTCGTGAACTAGCTCACACAAGATTGTTCAAACACTCTAAGTGGCTAAGAGAAAAAGTTGTAGCCCAAATTCGCGAATACGCTTCAGGCATCTCAGTTGATACTGACCGTATGCAAGAGCTTGGTGAAGGATTTGATCCAGAGAACCCAGAAGAAATAAGAATCGCATTGGAATCCGGTGCCTTCCTCGCTGAAACCTCTGACGAACAAAAACTTGCTCTTGAGCGAATTGAAACAAACTTAGCGCTCATCGAAGGCTGGGTTGATGCAGTGACAACTGAAGCATCGAAGCGACTACCAAAAGGCGACGCGATTCGCGAAGCGGTTAGACGCAGACGAGCTACCGGTGGTCCAGCAGAGCGCACTTTCCAAACTCTTGTTGGGTTGAGTTTGCGACCGAAGCGATTGCGCGAGGCGGCCGTGCTCTGGCAAAAAATCGGTGAAGCCATCGGCCCTGACAAAAGAGACGCACTCTGGGACCATCCAGACCTTATCCCAACAGATAAAGACATTGACGAACCGGATAAATTTATTGCCAAGCTCAAAGCTGACCTCGGTATAGGTGATGCGATGGATCAAGCACTAAGGGATTTACTGGACGAATAGCTGTGCAAATCTTTAGCGAAGACTCAAATAAAACTAGACAATACTTTGCATGCTCTTTCGAATCAACAAAGCAGTTCCTTTAACTTGGCGTGACCCGAATACAATTCAAATCGGATTAGGGCAGGACCGAGTCCAACTGGAAGAACTAACACTTGAACAACAGCAGATTGTCGATGCTCTATACAGCGGAGTTGTCTCCGGCCAGGAATTAGCTCTCGACTCATCAATCAACGCTTCAAAAGGTGAAACAGTAAATCTCGTAAACCGGCTAGAAGTAATGCTAGAGAAATTTACGCCAAAGCAGATCGATACTTTTGGCCAATGGCAACAACTTGCCTTTGCTGAAATCGCTCGCGCTTCATTGGATTATCAAGTCAACGGTGAGATGGTTTTGGCAGAAAGATGGCAGCGGAATATTCATCTAGACCAACTAGATAAAACTGGTTGGCTCCTCACGAGGGCTCTATTAGCCAGCGGAATTGGAACAGTACTTACTCACGATTCAGGAAAAGTGTTAGCAACAGACTTAGGCGAACTAGGTTTTCCTAGGGAAACACTTCACGGGCAACGAATAAATGTGGCTCTTACCGAGTTGAATAATTTCACTCTTGCCAATTCAGATAAACCCCGATTGTCACTACTACCCATTCCACCAAAACTTGATGTAAAACTTTCCTTTGCGGTAATTGTTGGGCACTTAGCTCTAGATCCAACCAAATATGCGAGATGGGTTAACCGCGACATTCCACACCTAGCTATCATTTTTGAATTAGACGCAGTTGAGATAAGTCCAATAATTATGCCGGGTCTTACCGGTTGTTTGAATTGCTATCAGCAAACCAAGATCGATGAGGATAGTAGCTGGCCAATTATTGCCACCCAATTACTTGACCTGCCTAGAATGCGAGATGACAGCTCTTCTTTGCTAACAGCTTCTGGACTAGCCGCCAAACTGATTCTCAGATTTTTGGATATTGAGGCAGGGTTTCAGCTAAATGGAGACAGCTTTGATACATCTCTTGGAAATCGAATCAACCAGCTTGATGGCACCATCACCAGAATGAGATACAAATTTCATTCCGAATGTTCTTGTCAGAATCCTGGCTGAACTAGAGAAATAAACCTAGATGGATTTCTAAGCCTTGAGTCAGTCAGATCCGACTTATGCCAAGTAATGTTCAAACTATCTTTAGCTCTAGTCAGAGCAACATAGAAAAGTCGTTGCTCCTCTGCAATTTGGGCATCGGTCTTGGCATAGCTAATTGGCAGATATCCCTCATTAGCTCCAACAATAAACACCACTTTATGTTCCAAGCCTTTAGCGGCATGGATGGTGCTCAAGGTAATGCTTTCCTTGGTGGGTTCATGCTGAGAACGAGTTCGCTCTTCCAACTCGTTAGCAAAGTTTTGCATTGTTGAACCAGCAGGAAGTTCTTCAGCAATCTGCACAAATGAATTCAGTGCTTCCCAGATCTCTAGTTCGGTTCCCGTAACTTCTGGAGTGATACTTTGCCAGCCAAGGGATCTTGCGATCGCTGTTACCCCTTCATACATGTCTCTCTGGTTTGGACTGGCAGCTTCTGCTCTGACCAAACGAACTGCTGACATGATTTCGGGTCTATTGAAATACCTTTGCCCTCCCCTAACCTGATATTCAATTCCACCAGCGGCTAGCGCATTCTCAATAGATTCTGATTGACTGTTGATCCTATAAAGCACGGCTATTTGAGAGGCTTTGACGCCAGATCTAAGTTGCACTGCTATTTGTTCAGTGACCCAATCACACTCAGCCTCTTTTGTTTCAAAGCCTCGAATCTCAGGAGCTGAACCGGTAGGCCTGATTGCTTCGAGAGGTTCTAGGTTTTGATTTCCTCGAGCCCTGTTTGCCAAAGCAATAATCTCTGGGGTTGAACGATAGTTCTTTGTAAGGCTGATTCTTGTCGAATCTGGATACCTAGACTCAAAATTTTCCAAGAATGAAGCGCTTGCTCCTGTAAATGAATAGATGGTTTGATTAGGGTCACCGACAACACATAAATCAGTTCTATCCCCGAGCCAAGTATCAAGCAAATCTTGCTGCAGGGCAGAAATGTCTTGATACTCATCAACTGTGAAGAAACGATATTGCTGGTGCACATGACTTAGTGCTCTAGGCTCTGCCTTCAACATGCCTGAGCAGAGTAGTAGAACATCTTCCCAGTCAACTTGTTTGGCTTTGACCTTTGCTTTTTCATAGGCACCTTGAATTTCATAATTTCTGATTGGAGCTAGACCTGAAATAGCTGGTCGATCAGCTATTCGATCGAGATATTCGTCCAAGGATAACAAACTGTATTTTCGCCATTCAATTTCAGCAGCCAAATCTCTGATGGTATTCGGATCTAAACGAATCTTGAGCGACTCAGCCGCAGCGCCAATAGCCCTGGCTTTTGATTCGAGGACCCGAGGTGATTCGATTCCGTAAAATTCACGCCAGAAGTATTCAACTTGAGCTAACGCTGCAGCGTGAAAAGTTTTAGCACCTACCGATTGGACTCCGAGTTGTCTAAGCCTTCCTCGAAGCTCACCGGCTGCTTTATTGGTATAGGTCAGAGCCATTACTTTATGCTCAGTGTAATCACCCCGAAGAATGCCGTAGGCAATGCGGTGAGTAATGGTTCTTGTTTTACCTGTTCCAGCTCCAGCGAGAATTACCGTAGGCCCATGAAGCGATAGCGCAGCCTCTCGCTGCTGATCATCAAGCGCTTCTAGAATGTCTTCCGCATCGAGGGCCATTAGCTACTCTTTAGTTCTGAGGCAGATTCGATACTTTCGCCCAGCCAGTTCTCGATTAGTGCCCTTGCGATTGAAATCCTGGTCGGAAGCAGAATATTCTCCGCCTCGGCTTTGAGCTCTTCACGGCTAAACCAACGAAGCTTCGCAATCTCGATGCCATCGGGCTTGATATCCTCTGCTTTACTCTCGGGGGCAAGCTTCGCCGTGAATCCAAGCATCAGCGAATAAGGATATGGCCAAGCTTGAGAACCTTGATAAACCGGATCAATTACCAGAAGACCACTTTCTTCAAGCATCTCCCTGCGCACCGCAGACTCAAGTGACTCGGCTGCTTCAACGAATCCAGCCAATACCGACCAACGATTATCAGCCCACGAACCTTGTGAGCCCAAAAGAATTCGATCCTGATCATCAGTGATGCTAACTATTACAGCGGCATCGGTCCTTGGAAATAACTGCCTGTTTTCCTGAATGCACATTCTCGACCAACCGCCTTGAGCCATTATGGTGACAGCTCCGCAGTTAGAGCAATACTGGTGAGTCTCGTGCCAGTTGTGAATCGCTAGTGCCTGAGAGATGAGAGCTGCTTCTTCTGTCTTCAATCCAGCACCTGATTTGCGCAATTCTTTCCAGTTCGCCTCATCCGGTTCGATAGCTTGAGCTGCGTTATCTGAAAGCACTGAAAGAACAACAGCTGTCCCGATTGGTAAATCACCAAAAGTTGAAGTCGTTCTGCCTAAGTAAACGCGATACTTACCTGCTGTTGATTCTTGAGTCGAGAGCAGTCGAAGTGAACCTTCAGAAACTAGCGTTTTCCCTTTGTGCAGAACTAGGATTCTGGTCTCTGTCTCTAGCCACAACTGATCAAAAAGCTCAGCACTGTCCCTAGCTGCCCCATCTCGGTCAATCACCGCTTGGGCTAGAGGAAGGTGTAGTGGCAGACTCATCAGACTTTTCTCTTAAGGTTTTTCAATGTATGTGTGGCGATACTCAAGCAACAGGCTGTTCTTGTCTAACCTGATTTGCATGGGTAAACCTTCCTTGATTTTAGCGGCGCTTGCAGCCGATGCTCTCCCCGGTGTTCGCTTCGTTTCTGCTCAGGACCTTCCTGACTACCAACCAGAGGTAAGAAGCCTTGTTCTTGGCACCGAAGATGGTCGCCAGGTCCTTCTAAAATCCCCTAGAACTGTCTCTGCAGCTACCACCATTGGAACTGAAGTAAGAGCTCTTAGAGTACTGAGACCCGTCTCGCTTCCCTTCCAGGTCTCCACTCTGCTGGGTGAGAGCTCTGCAAATGCTGAACGTAAAGTCTTTATTTTTGACTACGTATCCGGCAAAGAGGTAAACCTAGATGCACTGAAACCTGAAGATCCGATGGTTGCAGCAATAGCTCTTGCCATTGCCAAGATTCACTCCATCCCCACTTCCCTAATCTCAGATGCTGGATTGCCTGAGTATGTTCCAGCCCAGAGCGTAAGAGAGCGAGTAGCTGAATTCGATCGTGCTATGGACACTGGCAAGATCCATCGTGATTTATTGGAACGCTGGCAGGCTGCACTTCTGGACATCAACCTCTTCCGTTACCAGCCAACTGTCGTCCATGGAAATCTGACCAGCCAATACCTGTTGACTGATGGTACCGAGATTACCGGGATAACCGACTGGTCTAATCTGTCCATCGATGACCCTGCAGTTGATTTGAGCGCCCTCTATGGTGAAGCCAGCCCCGAAGTGGCAGCAGCGATCACTCTCGCTTATGAGGGTTACCTCAGGGCCGATAAGAACCTTCGTCAAAGAGCAAACCTATACTTCGAGCTCTCTTTGGCAAGCTACCTGCTACAAACCACCGAAACTGGAACCGAAGAGGAAATCGCTGAGGCAGAGGCAATCCTGGCTAATCTGCTAGCAGATCTTCACGCAGGACTGCTACCGACACTGGCTCCAACCGAGTTTGCGACAAATATTCCAGAGGTGGTAACCCCAATTTCGGCGGCAGCCAGCTTTACTAGCCCAGTAGCGGTGGTCACTGAAAACCTTGAGGTTATTGACCTTGCCCAGCCTGAGAGCCCTAAGCCTGAAGAGGAACTGTTCTAAAGCGCGCTATCTGAACCACAGAATTGGCGTAATCTAGTGGTTAAAGAAAGAAGCATCATGGAAATCAGAATTGGCCTAAGAAACACTCCTAGAGAGATTGCGTTCGAATCAAAGCAGTCAGCTGCTGAGGTAGAAGCTACCGTTTCTGACAGCATCAATGCTGAATCAAAAACTCTAAAGCTAGTCGATGACAAAGGTCGAATCTTTATAGTTCCAACAGATGCTTTGGCTTACGTTGAGATCGGTGCCGAAGAGGCCCGAAGAGTTGGATTTATTGCCTAATGTTTATTGAACTTGTTTTCATTCTTATTTACGGATCGATTCTTGGCTTGATGGCTCCTTACCTCCTGCCTCAGAATGAAAGCTATGGAGTGTTACTTGCTCCTGCTATCGCACTTGTCTATGGCTTCGCATCTTGGACTATCTGCACCTGGTTTGGTCTAGCATCTAGTGGTTACTGGATCTGGACAATCAGCATGATTGGAATGCCAGCTGCAATGATTATCGGTGTTCAACTGATTTCTAGAAGACGAAACAGTCAAGAAACTGCCTAGGCAGTTAGACCGATAGTTTCCATTCGAGCACTGTGTGCTCCGGTTAGCTCTGAAATCAAAGGCTCTAATTTCGCATACGCTGACAAGTTGACTGCATCCTCTTCCTCAACGGTGAGGACTTTAGTTTTAGGAATGTGAGCAAGTTTTCGGTTATCGAATGCAGCCCTTAGCTCGAGCAACACATCACCCATCAGCCTTCGACCCCAGAGCGCCAGACGAGAACCGAGAACTGGATCTGCTGTTACAGCTTCCACAAGAACGCGTTTAGCAAATTTCTCGAAAGTCTTGTCTCGAAGAGCTTTCTCCACTTCCGCTTGCAATTCATCATCAAGACCTGAAGCCAAGCGGAAATAAAAGTCATCAAGCAGACCAGAAGTCAAGTAGACCTTCACAATAACTTCATACCAATCCAGGCCGGTGGTGTTTGAGTGGAAGACCGCAATTCTCTCTTTGAAGGGATTCATCTGCTCTGCAGGGTCAGCACCAAGTTCAATTAGTTTTTTAGATAGCTGGCGATACTTATCAAAACTTCTCGCCGCCGCCTCAGATAGTTCTGCTTTGAAAGCTGTATTTGGTGAATACTTCAACGATGCTGTCAAAATCTCAAAGTTAGCTAGATGCAAATATGCCAATTGACCTAAGAACGCTTTTGGTTCTGGAGTGTATGGGGTCAGATCGATTGCCTTGGTATTGCGGGCGACCTTCTCCTCAGAGCGAGGAGCAACGCTCAGCTGCTTAGCAACGCGACGTAACCGTTTAAACCATTCGAACACCGAACCATCTTAACCTGCTTATGCGCAGATAGACTTGCCCTAACAAGACAGGCGGCCAAAACTATTGGATTTTAGCGACTTAGGCATCGATGCGGACATCGTTGCAGCCCTAGCAACTAGGGGCATCACCAACCCATTCCCTATTCAAGAGCAAGCGATTCCCCTTGCACTAACTGGCCAGGATCTAATTGGCCAGGCTAAAACTGGAACTGGTAAGACCCTCGGCTTTGGGCTACCCATTCTTCAGAGGCTAGGGGCAAACCCAGAGCACGGCGCTAAAGCGCTTGTGGTGGTCCCAACTCGAGAACTAGCTATTCAGGTAGCGGAGGATCTAACTCTGGCTTCAAGTAACAGAGGAATACAAGTTGTCGCAATCTATGGCGGTAAATCATACGAAGGGCAAGTTGCCCAGATTGATGCTGGTGCTCAACTGATTGTTGGAACTCCAGGTCGACTTATTGACTTGAGTAAACAGAAGAAATTAGATCTCTCAAAGATCGAGTGCATGGTTCTAGATGAAGCAGATGAAATGCTTGATCTTGGTTTCCTCCCTGATGTTGAAAGACTTTTTGCATTCACCCCAGCAGGACGTCAAACCATGTTGTTCTCGGCAACAATGCCTGGGCAGATTGTTTCTCTTGCCAGGAAGTATCAAAACAAGCCAGTACACATCAGAGTGAATGATCCAGATGAAGGTCACACCAAAGCTGACATCAAACAGTTCTTCTATCGAGCACACTCATTAGATAAAGATGAAGTCGTTGCAAGAATCCTTCAAGCTGAAGGCAGAGGCAAGACTGTTATCTTCACAAAGACAAAGCGACAAGCAGCAAAAGTATCCGAGGAGTTGGTCGATCGCGGATTCAAAGCAACCGCATTGCACGGGGATATGTCTCAAGAGGCGCGTGAACGTTCAATGGATGCATTCCGTTCTGGAAAGAAAGACATTCTTGTCGCAACAGAAGTTGCAGCTCGCGGAATCGACGTAGATGATGTCACCCACGTAATCAACTACACAGTCCCCGAAGATGAGAAAGCTTACCTTCACAGAACGGGAAGAACTGGTCGTGCCGGCAGAACTGGTATCGCGGTTACCTTTGTTGACTGGGAAGATTTACTTCGATGGTCAAATATTGATAAGGCCCTTGAATTAGGTGTTCCAGATCCAATCGAAACCTATTCATCCTCACCGCACCTTTTTACCGATCTTGACATCCCCGCTGGAACTAAAGGCCGAATAGCAGCAACAAAGAGACCTGTCGGTTGGAAACCAGGAGACGACGAGAAGCCAAGAGGAAACTCGAGACCGAGTGGAAAACCTAAACCTCAGGGACAAAAGTCATCAACGCCAAAACCAGCTGAAAATAAAAAACCTAGAAATCGCACTCGCACATACATGCAGGGCGAGTAACTAAAGCTGATGGGAAAGTGTTGGAGCAGTTCCTGTTCCAGCAGCTACGATTCGCTTTAGCATTTCTAGACTCGTTGTGTACAGCCCTAGAGGATTATTTTCTTTGGTAGTTAATCCGTGATAGTCACTAGATCCTGTTGTAATAAGGCCAAACTCTGCAGCGAATTCGTCTAAAACAGTTTTGGTTGCTGGGCTTACCTCAAGGTGGCTAGTTTCCAAACCAAGCAAGCCAGCTTCTGCCATGGCAACGAAGTTCGCTCTTGGGAAAGACTCAGGTTGCTCATCTTCCGAACTAGTTCTAGCCAAGGGATGAGCAATCACAGGCACTCCTCCAGCCTTTCTGACCAAAGCAATCACATCGACAACAAATGGAGCTGAGTTTGGAACGTAATACTTCTCGTTGCGCTTACTCAGGATTCCAAGCTGCTGATCCTTACCTCTAAAAGCCTCATCAACACTTGCCACTAGACCAAGTTCAATTAGCGCCCTTGCAATATCGGGCCTACCTAAAGTTGAATCCGTTTCAGCAATTGACTCGACTAGATCAAAGGTGAGCTCTGGGTAATCAACGGCTATCCGGTCCACAAATTTCTGCGTACGAATAATGCGACTGTTTCTATTTGCCAAAAGTAATTCTTGTAATTCTTGATTATTAGGATCTGGCAAGTAAGCAAGCAAATGCACTCCGAAGGGTTGCATTTCCCCATTTTCATCTAAAGCACGGCCCTCGGTGGTTATCTCAACGCCAGGAATGAAAGATAGCTCATTGGCAACAGCCAACTCTGCCGCTTCTGCCCAACCATCGGTGCGGTCGTGGTCGGTTAGGGCAAAGACATCCAAGCCAGAAGACTTTATTTTGGTAACTAGCTCAGCAATTGAATCTTCGCCATCGGACAGACGGGAATGAATATGCAGGTCAATCCTCATGTGTTTCCCGTTTCTCTTTACTTTGTTAAGTTATCAGTATCCACTGACCCGATAGTGGCAGAATAAAACTATGAGCAAAGACGCCGCTAAAAAACTGGCTGAACGAGGTTCAGCACGATCACACCGCCCGACTGGAACCAAGTTCGTCAAATACATTGGTTCTCACTGGAGCGCTGATTCAAACACACTCCCCAAGCAATCTAAAGTTGCACCTTTTGCAGCGCTTCGTAGAGATGCTGTTGCCAAGGCTTTCGAGGGAAAGATTATTGTTATTGAAGCTGGTCCCGAGATTGTTCGATCTAATGACACTTACTATCGTTACCGCCCACACTCTGCATTTGCCCACCTAACCGGTTGGGGTGCTGAGACTGTTCCGGAGTCAGTTCTAGTAATTGATGCTAGAGGTAAGAAGCAGAAATCTGTTCTTTACTTTAGAGAGACAGCGGGAAAGAACACTGACGAGTTTTTTGCTAACAGCCAGATTGGTGAGTTCTGGGTTGGTTCAAGACCAAACCTAAAGCAGGTCTCAGCCCTTCTAGGAATCCAAACAAAATCTCTAAAGAAACTTAAAGCAGACCTTGCCCAGCACAAGAGTAAGCATGTCTTGACTTTGGCTAAGAGCACCAAGCTTGTTGAATTTGTCAGCGAACTTAGATTGATCAAGGACAGCTACGAAATTGCAGAGATGAAGAAATCTGTGGCAGCCAGCATTAAGGGTTTTGAAGCAGTTGTGAAAAAGCTAGGTGCCGCAACTAAGCACCCAAGAGGTGAGCGCATCGTTGAGACTGCCTTCTTTGCTGAAGCAAGAGCAGAGGGCAATGACCTTGGCTACGAAACCATTGCCGCTGCTGGAGAGCACGCCTGCACCTTGCACTGGATTATCAATAACGGGCCAGTTAAGCCAGGTGAACTACTTCTTCTGGATGCAGGTGTTGAAGTTGACTCTCTATACACAGCTGATGTAACGAGGACACTTCCGATCAATGGCAAGTTCTCGAAGATTCAGAAAGAAATCTACCTCGCCGTTCTGGAAGCAGCAGATGCAGTATTTGCAATGGCAAAGCCTGGGGTGACCTACTCAGAGATGCATAAAACTGCGATGAAGGTTATTGCTCAGAAGACTTCAGACTGGGGCTTCTACAAAGGTGGCTACGAGGAATCACTAAAGCCTGAGAACCAGTGGCACCGTCGTTGGATGATTCACGGTACAGGCCACCACCTAGGTCTTGATGTTCATGACTGCGCTCAAGCAAGACGTGAAATGTATCACGACCACGTTCTAGAAGAAGGCATGATCTTCACAATCGAACCTGGTCTTTACTTCCACAAGGATGACCTGTTGGTTCCTAAGGAATTCCGTGGCATTGGTGTTCGTATCGAAGACGACGTTTTGGTTACAAAGACTGGTGTTCAGAATCTAACTGGAAAACTTCCTAGAAAGCCTGATGAGATTGAAGCTTGGATGGCAAAGCTAAAAGCCTAGGCTTCTGTTTCTCCACCTTTGATAAAGGCTTGGGTGGCTTCACCGGTGAGTTCAGTTGGCACTAACACGGCATAGCTACTAGCCACCACGGCAGATGCACTGGAAAAGTTCCGCTTAGACCTGTTCAAGCTGAAACGAACAACCTGCCATAGCATTCCAACTCCAGCCCCTACAAGCAAGGCAGAACCTAAGGAGAAGATTGGTGATGCGGGCTCTGTGGTGGTTTGGCCTGAAGAACCAAACACTAGATAAACGAATAAACCAAGCCAAGATCCATTCATCGCCCCGCTGATGGCGACCTTTCCGTAATTGATTTTGGATCTAACTCTCTCGACTGTGCTAAGTCCAGTTCCAACGATGGCAATTGAAGTTGCAGGGAAATTACCCTTGAGCATACGTTCGACATAGCTAACAGCCTCTGGATATGTCTTGAAATCAGCCACTGCTGCACCATTGGGCATTCCTCCGCCAGTACCAGATGGGTGCTGAGAATTATTTATTTTTGCCATCTGACTAGTCTGCC
>Ga0114959_10001172_pt1 | contig 23489 bp, 19 predicted proteins | sample C_130625_EF_Meta_FD_87317 | JGI IMG/M metagenome (GOLD analysis project Ga0114959, IMG submission 87317) | Freshwater microbial communities from Lake Croche, Canada to study carbon cycling - C_130625_EF_MetaG | ecosystem: Environmental > Aquatic > Freshwater > Lake | place: Lake Croche, Canada... | reverse complement strand
TGCTGCAGCTTTTCCGCCTCGACAATGTTCTTTGCAGACCACATTTTTGTCAAGGAAATTTCGAATGGCCCCTTGACAAAGTTCTTGCTTTGAAGTATTTCGACACGGCTTGGAAGAATGCATTCCTCACTTACCTCTTTCTTCATTATCAAAATCTGATCAATTGCAATTTTCCTGCTCCTTGCATTTTCAGCGGAACCAAGTCGAATGGAACCAGAATGCAGCCTCTCTAATGTAAAATTTTCTTTTGAAATGCTCTTGTTGTTGTTATTGTACAAAACATCCGTAAAGGAGTCATTATAATAAACTCGAGTCGTTTGCGACCATGTGGAATCGCAATGTGTCCAATTGTAATATTTATCAAGGCTTGACTCCATTCTTAAAAATGAGGTTCTACTTGTATCGCCGCCACACGTTGCCTTAATTACAATACCCCGACGGTTACTGGCGCATTTTTGCATAATGTCGAGGGATGGAGAAAGCTCTGTTGCAAATGCGGAAATTTCTTTTCTTGAAAACATTGCCGTCGAGATGAAGCCCGCGACATTTGTAATTGAGGAAGAAATGATGTCAGCAGTTGTAACAAGTCTTGGAGGAACAAACTCAGAGGATGCCGATGATGAAGATGCCGATGATGAAGATGCCGATGATGAAGATGCCGTTAAAGATGAAGATGCCGATGATGAAGATGCCGATAAAGATGCCGATGAAGATGAAGATGCAGATGCTGACGTAAACAGGGGCTCCACAAATCCTTCGTCTTCTTCTTCCATATCACAATTCATTTCAGTATTCAGATGTAGATTTAATGGAAGAACAATTCCTTCTTCTCCTTCTCCCTCTTCTTTTCCATTTTTTCTGTTGTTGTTTATTGCTGACATATCAAGTGGAGCAACAAAATCGTCAGTTAAATTTTCTTTTGTAATTGATGAAAACAGGGGTCCAACAAATGTGCTGGCATTTTCATTTTTCGGTTCGACTGGTTCAAAAAGAATTTCAAAAGAACCAGTTCCGACGTGAACTGGTTGGCCCACGATAAGTTTTTCGGTTGCCCCAGATAAATTATCAGACGATCCAAATGCAGCCCCAACCCCGAAAACGTCCAACGTTTGTTCAAACGAGGCGCATTGAAGCAAACTGCCGCCGAGCTCTTCCATTTTGTGTCTGTTCAAAGGGTTGGTTGTTCCGGATCTTGTAACAGCGTCTGACAGCAACCACGTATGCCTTGGATCCACGTAACTTCCGTCAAAGCTTAAGACGCGATGAAGTTCAACTTGCTGAAGAGCAACTGCAGCTTCCACACCAAAGCATCGACCAGCCTCAATTATATTGTTCGTCCACATGAGCTGCTTGTCAATCCCGGATAAACGGTTTGCCGAGATAATGTCTGAACCGTCCGTGTCGACAACCCATTGTTTTGTTTGCGCATCAAGTGAGGCGATCGCCTTGGTAACGCCGTGCAGGCCATTTACGATTGCAGATTCAAGCAAGCTGTCGTGCACGGCCTCTGTTATGCACCTGTCCATGTCTCCTGATCCGAAAGCCGGAGGACGAATTGACACAAGCCAATCCTTGCACCATCTCTTTGTTGCTACAACATGAGCCTCTTCGCCAACAAAGAGACGAAGTGCATTAACAATATCGTCGACGGACAAGGAGCGCTGCGTTAATGCCGTCTTGTCAAGTTTAAAGACACACACGTAAGAGGACGCGTTTTGATTGTTTGGAGAAGATGAAGAGGAAGATGAAGAGGAAGATGAAGAAGAAGAAGAAGAAGCAGAAGCAGAAGAAGAATTAGCCTTGAATTGGGGTGATGTTTGAGAATCAATCGCGGATGCAATTCTTGATTTTGTAGCGCTCTTTAATTTCTTGATAGCCGGAGATGAGTTGAGGCGAGTTGCCGACGATGACGTGGACGCAAATGAATTTACGGTTAATCCCGACCCACCAGAAAGCGTAAAGTAACTCAAGGACTCAATGTCCAAAAAAGTGGAAATGTCTCCAAGTTTTCCAAACACGTACGTGTCTCGTAAAACGGAGGAGGATGACGAATATCCCAAGGGACTGTACATGACTCGAGAAAAGTCGACAATTTCCGCCAACATGACTCGAGGTAACGAAGCTGCAAATTTTTTTGCAGATAATTTAGCCGAATCGTCAATCATTGATTTCGATTTTGAAGGAATGCACGTAAGCCTCATGTTTGATGTTTCGGACGTATCGATGGCATTGATAATCTGCTTAAATCGCGGCAAGCCTGTTAATGTCACGTTCTTCTCGGCGATTCCACTGTAATGAAAAATGTTGAGTGTCAATTGCGTAGAGGGTTCTCCAATTGAAGACGACCCAACTGCCCCCACGCCTTCTCCGGGATTGACAAGTCCATGAATGTAAAGATTAACGAATTGAGTTGCAATGTCCATTGCAATGTCTCTCGTGTTTACCTTGTGGCGTTTCAAGAAAGGAGACGTGCACGTAAGAGATAGAGCGTGTCTGGCAATTAGAGAGGGATCGTCAATCCTTCGCCAATCCATTTTCGGCAAATGTAGCAACTCGCGGAGAGATGGAGATTTTTCAAGATGTAGAGATTCAAATGAAGAAATGGAGTGCCTTAAATGAGCCCTGAGCATTTTTTCAAGCATAAATTTCAGCATGAATTCGGAGAGTATGAGTTCGTCTTCAATTGCAGCGCTTGACAAAGGTGCGGACCTTTTTGACATTGTAAAGGCAACAACACGCTCAAAGTTTGCGGGCATGCAGATTTCAGCAGAAAAGTCATTTCCATACTTGCTTGCCGACAGTTTGACGTTTCTTAGCAATGTCCATGACTCAATGACTCTGTTTCTCTCTTTCTCTACTTCTTTCTGTTGTTCTTGTTCTCGTTTTTTTGAAGGCGGCAAAGGAGTACGAGAAGAAGTAGAAGTAGAAGTAGATGTAGAAGTAGGACTAAAAGAAGAATTAAAGCCTAAATAGTCCAAAACTTTATCCTTGTCGGAAAAGGCCAGAAAGGGCATCTTGACACGCTCCACATGAACGCCATCGTAATCGTCGCCGCCATAATGAAGCTGAATAATTACATTTGTGCTTACTCTTACTGATCCGTCGTACATGATCACCTCCGATTCTTGACCCTTGATCATTTTCCGGTGATTGTAACCTGTCTCCGATGTTCCGGACACAGTTGCAACCACTCCCTCGCGTCCGGCTTGCTGGTGGAAAAAGAATTCGTACGGTTGAAGTCCCATTAAGTAGGAAGAGGCGACGAACCCGCGGGCCTCGGGACGCCCGTCCCCCGGAGCAAAGCACGCTAACGTTCGAGGCCCGCTCGGACCTTTTCTGAATTGAACTCTCGCGCCGTTCAATGTTTGTTGACCGACAATTCCGGAAATTTGAGCAAGATTCATTAAGTTCCCCTTGGCTCCTGAATTGACGACTGTAGCAATGCCGCACTGAGGATCCATATTTTCGAGAACTTTTCCTCCCGCGGATCTCAAAATGTCCTGGAGAACCTGAGTCTGTCTTTGCTCCCTCACACTTTCTGGAACGTCCGAAAGCATGAGAGCGTCTGCCTTGCCCATGGACTCCGCGACCAAATCGTCGACAGCGCTTTCTGCCCCATTCATGCAGTCCAAAATTGATATTGATACTGTAAAATGCGTAAGCCATTGCATCATGAGACGCTGTGCATCGGAAACAAAATGCGCAGCCGCCCAAGGCCCACAGTGCTTCCAAATCACGTGAATAAGTCCGCCAGTCGTAGACCCTAAAGTCTGCTTGCACAAGCGCCCACAAAAAACTTCCCCGTTTCGTATAGAAACAATTTTGTCATTCATCCAATCGTCGATACTTGAAACATCTCCTCCGGAAAGAGGTTTCTGCAAACTTACCGCCGGGTGTAAAAGCCAAGAAAAAATTTGTTTTCCCGTCCATAAAGGTCCGTGAACTATTTTTGTACGGTTTGAAGATCCATCTTGATTTTTAACGTACGAAAACGTAGTTCCTTTGAGAATAGCAGGATACGGTAAAAAAGCCTCGACGGACGGAGTGAAGAAAATGTCATTTGTGTTCTTTGTCTTGGTGTTCTTCGATGTCAACCACCTCATGTCGCTCTTTTGAGACAAGTAGTCGACGAAAGACTCCGGCTTGTTCAAAGGCATTTCATTATATTCTGACGATGTGGGATTGTGCCTGAATGACATTACGAGCTGCATAACCAAATCCCGTTCGATTAAAGAGTCTTTTGAGCTCATTTTGTACGCTCCCACGAGAGAGTCTTGCACGAGTCCAATGGACACGCTGTTCGATTGAGGAGTCACCATTTGAAAAGGAACGCTCATAATTTCTTGAGCCTCGGCAATCGCTTCGTATCCCTGAAGCGAGTGCAGGTTCATTTCGTCTCCGTCAAAATCTGCATTGAAAGGTTTTGTGCAAGGAAGCGGCAGCTTGAATTGCAAAGAAGGGACGTTATAAATTTTAAAGGCCTGAATAGATCCCTTGTGAAGAGACGGCTGACGATTGAATAAGCACCAGTCTCCATCTCTCAAGTGCCTCTCGACGATCATGCCCGGTTTTAAGGAAGCGGCGAGGTCCCTCCGTCCCAATTCGTCAAGCAAGGAAATGTAGTGTACCTTTTCTCCGCCCTCCGATCCTTTTTGTCCAAGAAGCGCTGGCGTGCGAACTGTGAGAGCTCCGCCCAACACATTGCTCCCCCTGGCCACGCAAAAGGCCAAATAATTAATGTTAATGTAGTTTACGTGCTCTGGAAAAGTAAGAGTGCTCATTATGCTTTTCGGCACACCGAGCTCGTAAATGTCGTGAAACGCGTCTGGTCCGACGACGCTTCGAGCCGCGTGGTCAACTCTCTTGCCAGACAGATTTCCGCGGAGCCGGCCTCTCTTGCCAGTCAATCGGCTTTTCAAATCCTTCACTTGCCGATTCGCAATTGCGCGTGAATGCATTAAAGGAGTTCCATCGTACGTTTCTTGCTTTTTCAGGACTTGATTCACTAAAGCTCCACAAAAAAGCTGAAGCTTATCCCACGACTGATACTTTTCCTTTTCTGTCGATTCCGGATCCTCATAAATGCATTTCAATTCATTATTGCATCGAATAATGTCCTGAAATGCCGTTGTCATGTCATTTTCGCCTCTGGATCTGGAATCAGACGCTACGGATCCTGAAGCGGGGCGAATAATTGGAGGCGGAACAATATGGGCGCTCATTATATAATTCATTGGATGCGAGATTTCAGGACGAAATCCCATTAAAATTAAAGTATCATGAGGAATGTGCCTTAAGATACTTTGAATTTCATCAGGCATAAGCCGAGAAGTAGCAAAGGCCCTTTCTTCCTCGCTCTCAAACAAACATTCTTCCTTTTCGCGAAACGTTCTCTTGAAAAAAAGTTTGTTGACGAGGACGTAAGAAGGTTGAGGTGCCCCACACCGATCTGTCAATGGAATTGAATCATCGTCCCAAGGACATTTAAAGCGATTCTTGCATGCCTCACTAATTGCTCGAAGCCGTTCTTTTCCTAAAGGAGGCGTCCTCGATATAATTGACCGAGCATCCAAGAATCCCCCCTTCTCGCCCTTGACAGTAAATTTTCGCCTTGAACATGCCCAACAAACTGACCGCAAAATATACAAGATTAATGATATTTGACCTAAACGGCATACAGGCTTGTTTAATTCAATATGACCAAAGTGCTGGAAGCAATCAGCTTGCCCGCACGTGGTGCATCTCAAGTTTCTGTCCGTGACGCCAAATCGAGGGTCGGACAGACCATTTGATTTTGGAAGAGATCGCTCCAAAGTAGATGGAAATAAAACTTGCACTGCTGACAGGTTTCGCACCTCCTTGTCCGTATACAGCGTGAGCTGAATACTTTCAAGAGCGTGCGACATTTTTTTTTTGATTATTGTAATTAAAGTAATAATTAAAAAAAAATAAAAGATAAAAAAATGAGTAGTATTACAATTACAAGAGATAATTTTGTGAGGGTTGAATATTTTTCTACAAATCCAAGAGACTCTAGCTTTGTAACGATTTTCTTTAACAATGGCGCACAAATTCTTTTTGATCGAGAGACAGGTATACTTAGCACTGACATGGGGTACGCAAATGAGTTAAATTCGAAAGATCGTACTGTGTTGAATAGCATGATAGATTCATTTGTACATTTAAATCAGAATGACATGATTTACGAAAAGGGTGCTTCTTCTCCTTTTTCTACTTCTCCTATTCATTCTGATCCTCCTCCTTTTCCTTTCCGAACATTACCTACTCCTACTTCTCCTAAATATTCTCGATTCCTCGCTTTAAGAAGGTCGCAATCGTCTCCTCTAGGAGGAGGATCAAAGAAGAAAAAGAAGAAGAGGGGAAATACAAAGCTGTCGAGACAGAAAAGCAGGAAAAACAGAAACAAAAACAAGAACAAGAGAAATCGTCTATAAATTATTTATTTTGCACCACATTCATAACAAAACACTACGTGTCCCCCGCACTCGCAGCACGCGCCTTCGTCATAAAAGCCCCGATGTTCACAAACGCAAATGGGATCTTTTCCTTCAATCATTTTTGACAAATCTAGCGTCAAATAAATTTCTATGTAGCCTAGAGATACAGATATTTCTATACCAAAAGCTTTTGGATAAAGTACATTTGATAACCTTTGAATAAACTCTGGTTCTTTCATTACATCAATAAATGAAACAGTTGTCATTGACGGAAAATACGCGTCTTTTTCAACTCTAAATGCAAGTGCTCGTTTCTTTTCTTGCAAGTCTTTTAAAATCCTTGATTTTTCTAAAGCAACATGATTTGCAATAAGTCTTAATAATGGAATTCGTTTGCTAATAATTTTTTTAAGGTGATTGTCCGCATCTTCTTCTTTAAGAGATTCACATTTAGTGAAGGAAGGAAAAGGAAGGCGAGCGATCTCTTCCTCCAAAAAAATCATTTTTAGTTATTTTCTTTTGTTAGTTTTGTGTTTTTGTTTAAAATTTTTTTTGTAATTTTGGTTCGTTCGTCCTTGGTTTGGAACTTATAAGGAAAGACATAAAACAAAGAATAAATATAAAATAAAGACAAAGAAAATGAGTGATGACGAAAATGATTCCGTTCACACTCCAACGCAATCTGAATTTGCAACATTTGAAATTTTAGCTAACCGCGATTACACAAACATGTCCAAGAAAAAACCTAGGCGCAAAGATTTGAATTTGAGAGGATCGTTTCCAGTTGACGTTGTTGAAGAGGAAGATGACGAACCGCCTCCAGCCGATCTAGAAGAAGAAGAAGAAGAAGAGGACCAGAGAGCTGAGCCACGGGAAGAACAGGATGCGGCGAGCGAGCATTCTCAACATTCAGACAATGCAAACTCCAACAATAATGAAAAGGAACATGATAGAGATAGAGACAATCAAGATAATCGAGACAAGGAAAGTATTCGTTCCGAATCGAACGATGATCAAAGATCTCAGCTTCCGACTTCTTTTGAGGCCAAAGCTAAAGAAACTTTTAAAGCAACCAACCCCAACCCTAAGCCAAAAAAGGCCTATTTTGAATCCGTCGAGAATGAACGTCGCGACGAAAAGGAAGGATTGCTGACTGAGCTCTTGTCTCTCGCTGAAAGCGGACAATGCAAATTGGTACGAACCTTGACTATGAAAGATTCACTTGAAGAAATTAGTTTTCAGTACGATCGCTGCCAATCCGAGATTGAGGCGAGGCGCATGGTCAATCTTGCCAAGTCTTCTATTGACGTTGGTGCTGGATTGATCGAGATGGTCGCCAAAAACTTTGGGTTCCCTTTGCTTGACGGATACCATAAGTCCTTGTGCAGCGACATGAACCGTTTTGATCGGCCACTCACAAAAATTTACAAGAAATACTGGCGCCGCGGCGCGCAAAAGCCTGAAATGGAACTCGCAATGATTGTTATTGGAAGCTTTGGATGGACAGTCATGAGCAACATGATGAAGGACGGAAGCTACTTGAAAAAATTTTTTGGGGGAAAGGGCAAGGCGAAAGAGGACGAGGCAAAGGCAAAGGAAAAGGAAATGGAAATGGAAGCACTTAAAGCCAAGTTTTCGTCGTCTTCATCGTCTCCTCCGGCGACGCCTCCATCTCCATCAACAACAAATGGAAAGAAAATGATGAGACCGCCTAGCGCAAGCATGAACTTGACGTCCCCTTGGACACAAGTTGCAAGCTCTCCAAAAATTGAAGTTATTGACGAATCAAAAGAACAGCAAGACAAGGAAACTGCATCTGCGCTTCAAAGTTTAAAACTGAAGGAAATTGAAATGGAGAAGAGAATGGAACGGTTGAGCAAGATGGAAGAGGACATGTCTAAGCGTCTTGCTGCGGCTCGGTCTATTCCACAAAAGAAAATCAAGATCCCTAATTCTTCTTCTACTAATAGGAGGAAGATGCATAAAAAGTCTCTCGCAGAACTTGCTCAAGAAGAAGAAGAAGAAGAAGAGGATGAAGACGATGACGAATCGTATCAAGATGACGATGAAGATGAGCAAGAGGAAGATGAAGATGAAGATGAGAAAGAAGCTGAAGAGAAGGAAAGGCAGAGGGGGGAGAAGGAAAAAGAGAAGGAGAAGGAGAAGGAGAAGGAGAAGGAACAATCCGAGCCTCGTCGCGTTGTCGTCATTTCATCTCCACCTGCGTCGGGCCGCAGAAGCGGTAGAAAAGGTGGTCCGAAACAACCTGTCGTGAGGTTGTAAAATAAAATAAATTAGTGCAAACATTTGCTATCCTCTTCCAATTTCGCATACTCTTTTTCATCAATGTCATTTACTAATCCAAATTCTTTTCTTATGTCTTCAACATTTTTGCATTGTTTAATTTTGAAGGCAATTGTCTTTGCCATCAGTCGCCTTAGCATTCCAAAATCAATGTAGTCAGCAAATTCAAAAAGATTCTTAATTTCATCATCTTCTTTTGAATCTGAATTCAATAAATTCACAAATTCATACTCTTGTTGAGAGACGAGTTCAGAAAAGTATACCGTAGTGTCCGGAATGGGTTCTTGCTTCAGTACTTGATTTTTATTTTGATTGATTATAGCACAAAACTTTACGGCATTCAACAACGTTTTTAAAGTTACCGGAAGCTCTTGTTCTTGTGTGGTGTGAAGCTTCAGCATTTGAAGCACTGGACTCATGTTTACGAATGAACTTGTCAAATAATATTTAAAACCATCTAGAGTAGTCACGTTCATTTCTTTTCATTTGTTTGTTTTGTTTGATTAAATATGTAACGTGATAAGTATAATAAAAAGATTTTAAAATGACAGTCATTGTTGCACTGCTGTCCGATGACAATGAAGTGGTTGTAGGTTCAGACAGCGCGGGGATTTCCGATTCTGAGCTCGAAATTCGCAGCGACCCAAAACTCTTTGTTAAAAATGGTTGCATATTTGGATTTTGCGGATCTTATCGCGTGTGTCAGCTCGTCCGGTATCATTTCAATTTTCCAAAATTTGACGTCAAGGAAAAGTTAGACCCGATGGAATACATGGTTACAAAAGTAATTGTTCCGCTCCGCGCATTATTGAAGGAATTTGAAGTTGACAAGGAATCAGAAGATTTCTCATTTATTATGGGATTTAAGAAGAACTTGTTTGTGGTGTCTGCGGATTTGCAGGTTGCATCGCAAAGGGATGGATTCTGTGCCATCGGAGCGGGTGCTCAAATTGCAAAGGGGGCATTATATGTAGCGAAGAAAGCTGGTTGTTTTTCTGGAAAGAATGCGGTTGTGATGGGATTAAAAGCGGCAGAGCGGTATTCGACGGACGTAAGGGGGCCCTTTGTAATTGAGACTATTTGATTTCAACAACTTTCTTCTCTATTCTCTCTTCTCTCTCTTCTCTCTCTCTCTTTCACTTTTATTCAAGTAAGTATTTAACGGCGCATGCTGCGGCTGCGGCTGTGGCTGCGCTTTGAGGGGCTGCGGCTGCGGCTCATGCTGCGGCCACCCTTGTGCGCACGCCATGCCTTGGCCGCGGAGCGGATCAAAGACTTGCCAGTTTTGCCGTGGTGCTGCGCGGCGTACTTCATGACGAACTTGTTGTACGTGGTCAGCTTGCGCTTTCTCGCTCCGCCCTCCATTTCGCCGCCGCCAAACATGCCGTTGGGCCGCGCGGGACCGTACATACCCTCCGAAAACGCTACACCCCCAAGGTTGGCCTGATCCAACTCGGCTTGCGTGTTTCTCTGAGCCACGTAAAGCTGTTGCTGCAGGTCATCAATTTCGTCTAAAAGCATATCCTCCTCATCGGCTTCACCCTTGCACGCCTGGGGGCACGGTCTGCGGCAGCGGCCAGTCGTCTGGCTGCGGCGCTGACCGGGAGGGCACGAGCGGCGGCGACGCGGGGACTTTTTGCCACCGGCCAGCTCGACAATTTCGGGGACTTCGACCTGATCAAAAACTTCGGACGGAGCGGACATTTTTTTCTTTTCAAAATCGATAAAGAGTTAAATGCTTTTTTTTATTACTATGCATGGATTTCAATTTTTGTCATTGGCACCAAACCGCGAATCCGACTTTTTGGAGTTGGAGTCAATTCCATTCTCGACCTCTTTTTAGGATGTTTAACATCTTCGTCATTTTTCTTGTCCTCTTCTCTGGAACGTTTGGTTTCTTGTTGATGTTCAGCTTGAACGGAAATAGAAGGTTCAGTCTTCTTGTTCTTCCGCCTCTTTTTAGAAATAACGGCCATGTCCTTTTTAATTTCGTCTGCATTTTCATCCACGTACTTGTCAATTCCATTGTCAAAGCACCACTTCAGAAAACACAATTGCCCCACTGTGGAATGCCTGTTCTGTCCGTCCGCTTCAAAATAAACGTGAGTTCCGCGGCGAAAAGGGTCAAAGAGAAGACGGTGGCCACTATGAAGTTCTGATGAATAGGACACATGCGGGTCAACAATCCGCCTGGTCTTCTCCTCTTTATCCTCTTTATCCTCTTTATCCTCCTCCTTTTTCGCATGTGTATTTGAGTCAATAGATTTGATGGGGCGCAAATACGAAATAGGATTTCCCTTTGTAAAGTTTGTAACTGCCCAATCAAAGCTTCTTAATCTAGTCTGCTTTTTAGTGCCAGACTCTTCATTCATGTTTGCAATCACGCTTAACATTTCGGGAGTAAAAAAGTTTGACTTGACCAACTCTCGCAATCGTTGCATTTCCTTTTGATTCATTCCATAAAACGATCTCCGATTTGTTTTTGCATCAATCTTAATTTGAGGTTTTATGTACCAAAAGCATCCTTCTGAAATTGTTACATCCTCCTTTTCAGGGCTCTTGCGTTCTCTTGACGCCTTGACTCGTGTCTTGACTGCAACAAACGAGCTCATTCTTTATTTAATAAAGTTATTGTATTTTACAAATAAATAATAAATGAATTTTTGTAATAAAATGAAAATGTATAAAAGATGGCTCCTGTTTTTCTCGTCTTGACAACTGGAAAATGGGCGATAGAAGGCGATGTAAAGAAAAGGGAGTTTTTTAAGAAAAGCATTGCGGAGAGAACATGGGAAAAGGAAGTAAATGAAAATGTTTGGATTGGCGATTGGTCAGAAACGACGTTTACGTGCAATTCGAAATTAGGCAGAACAAGAAACAAAGATAAAAATCAGTATGCAGGATGGTGGATTAAAATCTTATCGGTGTCTTGGTGAAACTCGTAATGGAAGGCAGTGCTCCCAGAGATGCGTTTCTCAAGCAGGGGAAGATTTTTCGTTTTGTGCAGAGCATGTTAATCAAAGGTCTTTGCGTCTTTCAGATTTTCGAGCTCAACCTGCTCAAGCATACGTTTGGAGACAACTTGGAATTGGGGGAGCTTTAGAAGAAGCAGAACAAGAAGAACCGGAACGAGGCGGACCAGAAAAGGAAAAGAAGCGTCGTAAAGATAGAAATCTGCGCGACTTGGCAGATGACGACGAGAACATACATACGATTGAAATCCAGCGTCCTCTCGTTCAGGCAATCTCAATGTTACGAACTTGGGCAGAGTCACCAACGAAGAAAGTAAAGATTGAAGATAATTTAGGAAAAACTATATATGAATTTCTGGCAGCTCAAAAATTTAAAAAAAATGACAAAGTAAAAATAGTAGAACTAAAACCGCCCTTACCTCATGTAAAAAAGTTTACAGAAACGGTCGTAAATGAGTTTTGGCGAGGATCCATGAAAACTGTTGCATCCTTTATTGATAAAGAGAAGGAAAAAGAAAACGAAAAGGAGAAAGAAAAGAAGGAGAAGGAGAAGGAAAGAGGACAAGAATTCATTCTTTCAAAAACAGAAAAGGATTGCCTTGATCATCTAAATCGAGTTTATAGCATTGATGACAAGGAAAGTGTTTTGGGAATTACATTTCCAGTTCTTTCAAGTTGGGTGTGGCAAAGAGTTGTACAAACTCAAGATGTAGAAAGGCGATCTGAATTAGTCAAGAGATTTGTTGAGGAAATGGCGGAGAGCAAGGGATTATGTCTACAAGGCAACATAACGAGATTAATGAACGTCTTTTCAGGATTAGATGCCGAGGTCAGTTTACAAGATGTTGACTTGTTTGACACGGGTCCGATATCCGATTCGTACATGCAGCAGCAAGTTGCAGCCGCTGTGACTCGATTTGGGAAGAAGCTATTATCGTATGAAGAACTTATTGCCACAGTACACGTCTTAATGAAAAGAGCTAATGCATCAAAAGAAGTATTGGACGATTGGCTAGGGGCAATTGAAGATTTGGTTACAGTCAGACCCGAAGATAAAAAATAAGTTTTTGGAGAACACAAATAAAAAAAAACAAAATGAAACTTCTTACAAAATCCGAAGTGATTGGAAAGTTAAGTGTTTTTAATTATCCACTTGACATCGTAAAAGAGTATTATGATGAGCACGGCATTACTGATGGCGTTGAAGTTCAAGATCTTCTTAGTGAAACCAGATATTTCTATACTGATAACGCGAGACTTTTGACTTTTGAAATTGCAAAAAAACTGAAGAAAGGCCAAACTTTCGGAGCATTGGTCGGCCAAACATTTTTAAACTTTACCGATGTTGATAATCGCATTGGAAACATTGAAGAACTTGAAATTACCAATTTTTATAAAGGAGATGGTAAGACGCTTACGAGCGCAATCACGTCTAAGTATGACGAGATTGAGTTTGATGGATCTTTTAATGCTGATTATGATTCGAGGAAGGGATGTTACGTGACTGGTTCCGGATCCGACCCAATCATAGTTTTTGATCTTAAGAGCACGAGCCGGAGTCGGAGCAGAAGCAAGAGCCGGAGCCGGAGCAGAAGCAAGAGCCCTTTAAAGAAAAGGCGTGGACGTCCCTTGGGATCCAAAAATAAGATTTCAAAGGCTAATAGTCCTTGCGAAAAGGGAAAAGTTCGCGATCCTGTAACAAAGAGATGTAGAGAAAAGAAAAAACCTGGTCCTAGGCCCCGTAGATCAAGATCCTTGTCAGGAGGAGGTTGCCAAAAATACTGCCCTCAACGATGGCGCATTAATGAAATGACAGGAAAACGTGTGTATGATTTCAATCACGTGTTTTACGAAAATTGGGTTGTTCCCAATGGTAAATTGGGCATGCAAAGACAAAATGGATGGAAATGCAGTTATTGTAGTTGCATAACATACTAAATATGAAATAAAAATGCATTCTCTTTGTTCCAAAAAAATTAGAAAAAATAGGAGTAAAAGTAAGATTAGAAGTAGATCCTTGACTGGTGGATCTAAAGTTAAACTAGTTTCCTTTTCAAAATCTGACAAGTCCGGTAAAAAGTACATGGTCCGTTTACAAACTTTGGGTGGAAAAACGAAAACGATTCATTTTGGTGACAGTACAATGCGCGATTACACATCCTTCTCGCCCCAAGAAAAAAGCAAACACAAGTCCGCCTATTTGTCCAGACACGCAAAGAGGGAGCATTGGAACGATCCGACAACGGCTGGATTTTGGAGCCGGTGGATTTTATGGGGAAATACTTCAAACATCAAGAGCAATCTAGCGAGTACGCGGAAACGGTTTAATCTTTAATTAGTTATGTGTTAAAATGCAAAGACTCCCTTTTGTATCCATGTATTTGCCTGCGCATCCCCAACAACATACAACCCCTCTTCCTTTAACACGCGAAAATCGCTTCTCCCATTCACTCTTGCCTTTAAAACAAGTAGAGTTTCATGTGCATCAAGTCCTGAAGGCTTTATCTGAGAAAGAAGAGTTAAATGAGAATGGGGCATAATGTCTTGAACAAAGGACGAGTTTGGTTTCTTGGTTTTCTTATTCTTGTCATTTTTTTCGCCTTGAATAAAGAGGGGCCGTTCCTCGCCTAAAAACTTGTAAGATAAGACGCCGGCTGCTACAGGAAGCCTATCTTTTCTTGATTTTGAAGACGACATGATTGAAAAGTAGAGAGGAAACGAAGACTGCTTTTCTGGTTTCTGCAAAGTCAAATTCATTTTTGTCGACAAGGTTGCAATAAAGGTCGCCTCCTCAATTAAGAATCGTTTCATAAAAATATCCGAAAACGAAAAGGCTTCCGCGACATTTGATAAAGAATCAAGTGTTTTTTGGGAACCTGCTGGAAATGAAGCACTGGATACATAATTTTGCTGCAGGAGCGACACAAACATGTCTGAATCTCCTGAAGAAATGACCAATGATTTTTCAAACGATTTTGGAGTTGCAGCGCACATTTGAGAGCATGATATAAACAAATTGAACGCCTCGTCCGCAGAACTTAAGGGAGCTCCCTTTCTGGCTGTCTTCTTTGTAGTTGCCAAGAGCTGTAGCGTGTTCAAAGCAAGTCTTACATTTTGATTTGAATTTATTAAAATGCTTGATGCTGTTTCCGGAGATAGTTTAAGTCCATAGACTTCGCCCGCTTTAAACAAAATTCTCAAAATCGTATTTGAATCATTTTGTCCCATTCGAACATGAAAACAGGCTTCGCGAAACGATTTGTTTGCAGGTTCAAAAGCGTCGTCGCACGTGAAAATCATGGCAATTTTTGATGCCTTAACAGCTTTTAGTAAAGACGTTCTCTCCTCCCCGGAAAATCCCTCAATGCATTCAATAAGAGCGCACCAAGGTTTTCCCGACAAACTCTTTTTTTTAGACAAATTTTCGATTGCTACAGAAATTGAATCGTCGCTCTCTTTTGACAAGTCTAGAATGCGGTCATCCCATTTTTGATAGAGGGCTTCTTGAATTGCCAAACTAGCAAGTAATGTTTTTCCGCATCCGGAGGGACCTGAAAGTAAAAGAGCTGGCTTTGTTCTTGTTGTTGGTGAATTTAGGTATTGCAGAATTGATTTTTTGGCGTCTACGTGTCCTAAAACGGTATTAAGTGTTTTGGGCCTAACAATATCAATTAGTAATGTATCTTGAGTCTGAGTTTGATGAGTTTGTATTTTGGATGGTAAGGATGTCAAAAAAGTTAAATCAGGAGGTCGAAGAATTTGCTCGACAGTAAGCGATGTTAATTGAGGTGTAATCTTGGATTTTTTTTCTGATTCTGTACTCCCGTCTTTTGCTTTTGCAAAGTCAAACAAAGATCGCTTCATTTTTTTACGGATTCATAAAAAACTTATAAAATGAATTAAGTTATTTTGTCATGTATTCATAATACTCTTGAAGTTCCTCTTCCGTCGCATTTTCTGGAAACTTTTTTGAACGTTTGGGACTTTTGCTCCTGCTTCTGCTTCTGCTTTTGCTTTTGCTCCTGCTTCTGCTTGTACTTCTGCTCCTGCTTCTACTTCTCTTTCTAAGATGTGTGCTTAGATAAAAAAATAAATCTTTTTCATTTACATTGTCATTAACAATTGGTTTAAAATTTAGTTTCTTGTAAAATTCAACTGATTCTTTAACGGATTCTACTTGTATTTCTGAAGCTCCAAACTTTTCCGCAATTCGTTTTGCTTCCTTTATCAATTCAGTACCTGATTTGTATTTATGTCCACACAACTCGCATTTTGAAGAGCATCCACACAAGTAATCAATCTGAAGTACCTTTTTCTGTTTCTTACCAACACCATTTACAAATAGTGCACCAAACATAAATCCCTTCAATTTTTCGACATTTTTTAGAGTTGTAAAGAAGACTTGCGTCCTCTTACCTGACGTGTCATACGAAAAAGATGAATACATTTGCAACCTACATTTTTCAAGTTCATCTATTAAATGTTCGGCATTTGCAAACATCAGTGATCCACAACATTCTGCAAGCTTTTCGGCAAATTTATCTTGAAAAGAGTACCCTAATTCTAATTTTACGGCGTCTCTACCGACAATAGTTTTTACCTCAATGTTTGAACACACATGTGTACTTTTTTGAGGTAAGACATCGTCGTCTTCATAAAAAACACGAGGCATTTTTATTTTTTGCCTTTTTTATTTGTTAAATTTTATAATATCAAAATTCAAAATGTTTCTTTTATCCTTTTACTCGTCCGCGAATCCAACAGATGACTTTATGTATTGTAAATCAGTGTCTGGGGACAAAGAAACAGATGTAGCATCAATACCAAATCAAAAAATAACTTTAGAAACCCATCCGTCTCTTTTGCAAACAACAGCATCATTTTTAGACTTTAAATCCTTTTTAAGTCTTTCAATGACGTCCCGAGCAGTCAGCGAAAACTTGATCTTAATGTCGCCACCTTTAAAAATTTCTTTAAGCAGACCTACAGGAAGCATTGGGTTTACAAAAAAGTTACGGACTCTTGAAAAATTTAGACATTGTTTTTCCTCAGTTACATTATATTTTCAAAATAAAGAAGGGTTTTGGATATCAAATATAGTACAAGAATTTCTTCAAAAACTGACGTCTTGTCGATCATTGCGATTTGAACAATCTTCTGTTCTTTTCATTAACAATATAAAATTTCCCCAACGGCTAAAAACTTTGATTCTGGACTCCCAATGTCATAAGCTTGGTGTTGGATCCTTTGCGCATTTTGGAGAGCTCAAATTCCTAAGCAAGCTTTCTCTTCTCTCGACCATACATTCAAGTTGCATTGATGATCTGACCAAGTTTTTGTCGACGCATTCGCTGCGCAAATTCAAGATCGGAAGCGCAACATTATCGATGCTGCAGCCCGGAGACGCGTCAAAAATAATCTTGTCGATCAGGAAACTCCAAAAGTTTTCGCTAGTCAAGACTGACTTTTACGAAACCGGAGTGGGACACATCGGACACATTTTACCGCTCGAACCTGAGGTGTTTGCTGCGATGCAAAAGCTTCTCGTGACAAACACAAACTTGTTTTCGTTTTCGATTCGAAAACTTGGGCGTGTGGACGAAAAATGCTGGAAAGCACTTACACCAACAATTAAATTGAACAGAATTACGATATTAAAACTTGATCAAAATCATTTGTCATGGACATTTTCCGATTACGAGGATTTCTTCTTAAAATTTCCAAATTTAAGAGTTTTAAATCTGAACTACAATCACTTTACACAGTACAACTCTTTGAGACTCTGTTCTTCAATCAAGAAATTGTCTAAACTTGAACAAATCGTCTTTGGTGGAAACGAAATAGGTGACGAAGGCGCTCAAAATTTAATTACGTCTCTGCCTTCATCAATGGAGCAAATCTTTCTCTTTGGGTGCGATATCGGCGATGCTGGTGCATTAAAGCTCTTTGCGAAATTGTGTGTTAGCGAAAAATTTTCAAAAGTGTGGGCCTTGGGACTTAACGGCAATCCAATTTCAAACGTCGGAGCAAAAGCGCTTTCGAATTGTTTAAAAACAAATCCATCGCTTGCAGACATTGGATTTTCATTCACAAAAATGACCGACATGGGCATTGTAGACATTGCATCTTCTCTCCAATTTTCAACTCATCTGCGAAATATTTATCTTTTTAACCAAGGAAACAAATGCGCAATTTTAACGACAAACTATTCCAGAAGGGAATTGACTGCAAATCTTCCATCCAACGCAATTGCGTGCTTTGACGTTTCAAGTGCAAGACATATCAAGACGTTAAATCAACTTTAAACATTGCGGCCTTTCTAATAATAATTATAATTGCAACGACTCGATTAATGACCGTTCGCCCCCCGCATTATACTTTTTCGTCAAGGCCGGTAAGTACAGCTTAAAGTACCAAGCAAAAAGCTTAGGTTTCAAAAAGGTTTGATAGTATGCCTTGTCCACTTGCAAATGCGTTATCCATGTTCTTGAAGGGCGCCACACGACGAACCAAATGTCTTCAATCACTGCATTTGCATACTTGTTTTCATTCAAGTACCCGCAAATGCCTTGCACTTGGTCCTTGTAATAGGTTGGAACGCCATGTTCGTATTTTGCATACGGAGAAACCAGTGCGTCAAAATTGTCTCGTGTTGGGCACTTGAATTCAACAAGAGAAACTTTTTTGGAACCGTCGGCGTCCTCATAATACAAGATGCCGTCGGGCGAGACTGCGAGCCACGGCTCTGCAGCAAATTTGATTGCATTGTCCTCCTTCAGCTCGAAAATGGGATTGTCGGAATCTGATCGCCCAGCGAAAAAATAGCGCGCAGACAAGAGCTCCTTGAACCATTTTATGAAGGACTCGCGCGCGTGAGGCTCGTGCTCGTTTCCCCACACTGTCAAGGCGTTTCCGTTAAATGTGCCCCAAAGCTTTTCTTCTAACAGTTGGTTGGGTGATTGGTACGGATTGGACCCTGCAGCTGCACCAAACACAGACGCAGTTAGTGAAAGCTTGCGCACTTCAAGCCATTCTTTAGAGCCTTGTTTTGCTTCTCGTTCTGCATTGCACTCGTCTTGGCTTCTCTTGACAAACTTTTCGTAAAATTGTGTCGCAGTTAAAGGATCAGGCTTTTCAATCTTAATTGTAGAAATTAACTCTGTTTGTTTCAGCTGCTCCTTCTCTTTCTCTTCTTTTAACAAATCAAAGTCTCGAAAGCGCGGAAATGTATTAAGGTAAATTGAATGATGGTCAGGATTTAATGAGCTAACTGTAGTATTAAAGAGAACGATACCCACGGCACATTGAATGTCTGTGTTGTCGTGAGGCTTTTCTTTATTTTGAATTTCATCTAAACGTCTCTTCTCGCCCCTCTTCTCCTTGTTATTGTTGTCCTCATTTTTTCCCTTTTCCTTGTCTTCGCTTTCTTTACTGTCTTCAAGTTTGGCAACCCCAACCTGAATGCCTTGAATCATTGTCCAATCAACTTGGTTCAAGTCTGCTTTGCTTATAATGGAGAACATTTTGTTTTGTTTTGAATTGTATTAATTTGAATTTATTAAAACCTAAAAAAGAAGGGAATTTTTTTATACTTTTTTGCAACAATACACATAATTCCTTTACATTTACCAATCGCATTTTCTGCCTCCTCCCATTCTTCTGCTCCTGCTCTTGCTTTTGCTTTTGGGGTTACGGCAGCGCTTTGTGTCCCGATCGAATACCTTGCCTTTGCTGCACCGGGAACGCGAACGCGACCCGTGCTTCTTGTGTTTCTTACCACCTTGAAAAAGGGCTGCTGCTTGAGCTTCGTTAGCAGCCGCTTCTGCATCCGAAAGTGAAGAATCTTGACGTTGAGCTGCTCTGCCTTGTAATAATAACCTCGTGCGTTGTGCATCTTGTCTTGCGAGTTCGTTCTCTTTTGGTGAAAGTGGTCTTTCACTTACAAGACTACTTAAACCTTTTTCCATTGAATTTGCACTGAGAACTCTTGATAAATATTCGTTCTTAACATCCGAAAAAGGTTGAACGCCAGAAGATGCAGAAGCGCCCGAAAAGCCTGTCTCCCATCCTAAAGGAGACGTGTAGCCTTCTGTGCGGTCTTTGCGCCAGGATCTCGCGTCTTCGCCTGATCCAACGGCAACACCGGACAAAGCTTCCATGATCATGTACGCAAGCTTCTTCTCCTCAATAGCGGCCTGCCATTCGTACGAAGCGGCGAGTTTTTCATCACCCACGGCAAGAGCGGCTTCGGTCTGATTGATCTTGTCATCAATACCATGGGCGTACTCAACGATCCACTGCGGCAAAGTGCCGTCGTTCAAAGTCTGGTCGTACGCCTTGACTTCTTCAAGCAAGCGCGTAGCGTCATATCGAGACAGGCTCGCCTTCATCATTTGCTTGTGAAGCTTAGCAAGCTTTTCGTAGGCAGACTCTGCGCCCGTAAATGAAGGCTCCGAAATGTACTGATTGATGGCATCGTAGTCTTCGTTTCTTGTCGCGCCAGAATACGGAAAATTCTTCTTTTTCGGTAATTGTCCCAAATCTCTTTGGCCGAACGCGTCGACGCCAAACTCGCCGCCTCTCATTTTGCGCGAACGCGAAGAAGAGCGGCGACGGGAAGCGGACTTGCGGCGCGGAGAGTAGCGGCGCTTTGCCTTGTGCTTTGCGCCGCCATCCATAACTTCAACAGGTGCAGCAGACTCGATTACGACAGGAGCCTCGACAACCGGGACAACCGGAGCCTCGACGACCGAAGGAACGTCAACAGGAACTTCCATTTTTTTTTAGATAGGTAGAGAAGCAAAGTTCTTTTTTTCTTTTATACAAACAATTAATTACAAAATTAAATAATTCTCAAATGTCCAAAGTATTCATGTGACAAGAGTCTTAAAATAAAATTATCATTTTGCCATCTTTGCGTCATGGACTTTTTTTGTGTTTCTAAATTGAGACGCGATTGAGATGTGCAGAACTCTGGCGATGAAAACATGGTTTCGTCAAAGAAACTGTCGCAGAATAAGAGGAATGACGCACCCCAATTTTTGTGGTTTGCATACATTTTTAATTCGGCAAAAAGTAAGTGTACATCAAACATGTCACATCTGTTTGATGACAAGCCAAATTTTTTGCTGGCGTTTTGTAAAGATCGACTATTTAAATGCCAGTCAAATTCATTTGCCCTTTCAGATGTGGAAACTTCAAAATCAATCAAAATAGTTTTAATTCTCGACGATAGCTTCCAACTTCTTGTTATTATTTTTTCTGATTCTGATGTTAATGTATTGGCAAGATGACTCGGTGGCCATTCGTATTTACAAGAAGAAGACGAATTCACATGATCATAATCCAAAAGTATATTGTCTGCCTTTAAATCATTATGACGAAATGAAAGAAACGTTAGTTGCAAAGATCCTATGGTATATAAAATTTGAAAAAGTATTTCGCGGAACCACAAGTCGTGTAGTTCGCACGTACTCGTCAAGACGCTGCGAAAATTGAAATAACCGAATAAACCAGATGCTTTTTTTGTGGTAAGAAAAGTACCTGAGTCTGAAATAGAAGAGTCTTCAATCTTTACAACTCCGGAAACGTTTTGTAAATTTATTAATTTTAAGTTTTGAATTTCATCTTGCAATAAAATTTGTTTTTCTTTTGTAATTGCAGTTTTTAGTATATAACGAACACCATTTTTTTCAATCTCCCTTACATTTTCCATTTTATTAACTATGTACGTTGCATTAAGCGTTATTTAAAGTGCAAAAAAAAAAACAACGTACACTTAGAAACAAAAGCAAAATGGATCACATGAAATCGGATAATTTTGGTGAACTTCTTGCTGCTCTTTCTGGATCTGGAAATAGTAACCCAGGAGCAAGTTCAAATGATGCATCGCATGTCGTTCACGTTTCACAACAAGGAAACAATGGCAAAAGAATGCATTCACAACAACAACAACAACAACCTGATTTTCAGCATCAACAACAACAACAGACACAACAACCTCAGTATGTTTGGCAAGCTGTGCCTCCGCAAGCTGCCCCTCCCCCTGCACAACACCACATGATGCAAATGCAAATGCCGACTTCTCAATTAAATTATGGATATCCAATCTCTCAGCAATTGCAAATGCAACCGCAACCTCAACCGCAACCTCAAGCGCAACAATTTTTTCCTTCTCCTCCTTCTCATCCTCATCCTCCTCCTTATCACAATCAAATCAATCAAGCACCGGCAACAACTATGCCAATTGATGCTCCTGCTGCATTATTAAAAGAAAGAATACCTACCACTAAAAAGTCATTTCCAATTGTCCTGCTTACGGTATCACTTATACTTCTTGGATTTGCGGTTTTGGCCGTATGGTATTACTCAAAAAAGAATGTCTTGGCAAATGCCGTGCCCTTGTTAAGAGACTCTTTAGAAGATAAAGAAAATGAAGAAAGTCGCTTGCCTCCACCTAAACTTTTCTTAGTAAGTGAGGAAGATGATGCAACAAAATTAATGCAAGATTCCCATGTAATCGAGAATTTGGAGAGATATTTATCGGCCCCTCCTTCTATACCTGCACCTGCTCCTTCTCCTTCTCCTTCTTCTTCTTCTTCTTCTTTTCCTTCTCCCTCTCCCTCTACTTCTAAAAATCATGCTCTTATTGCTATTGCTAAGGCTGAAGAGAAGAAGAGAGATTTGAAATCTAAACCTCAACGTCATACAAACAACTCAATGGTGGCACACAACAAGCAAACAAGGTTTACGAAATTGAGCGACGTTCTTGCCGAAGAAGAAGAAGACGAAAAGGTTCATGAAGAAGTTGAAGTTGAAGTGAATGGCTTTAAAAAGAAGATGCCAAAGCGCATTGATTCTGATTCTCCAGAAATTAGCGAATTTATGAAGAAACGAGAACAAGCTGAAAAAGAAAATTTAAAGTGGATTGAATCTCAAAGGGAGAACCCGCGCGTTACCGAGGAGGAAGAGGAAGAGAACGAGGACAATTGATAGACGAAGAGAACGAGGACAACTGATACATCAATACTAAAAGAATTGAAGATACGAACAATACATGCTTCAAACTTATTGAGGTCGATGTTGCATAAAATTCTGCAAGTCTCCAAATAAATTTTTTTAGCTTGAATTTACTTACGAAGGACGCAAGTGGACTCGCAATGTCGGATTCAGAAGACGATTGTAAAAATATTGATGGGTAGATAGCGTGCGTATTGATCAAGCTTGATTTATAAAAATCATCAATTGGTACCCCGTGAAACTCGTAGAAACGTTCCGTCATTCGTTTCATAAACGGGGCGCTAGCGATATACGCGTGAGTAGTTGCTGGATTGGTCTTAAATATATGTTGAAACCCGTCTTTTTCAATTCTTACAGTGTCATTTGCCACAAAAATGTTCGGAAAGGATCCCAAAAAAAGAATTTCAAGTGTCTTGTTCTTGTTAATAAATTGAAGAGCTTCGTTAAATAATTTTTGAATGCGTGTAGTTGACATGTCTGAAGCGAATTCCGCATCGTCTTCAAAGATTAAAGCATGCTGCTCTGAATTTAGTGCAAGTGCGCGCTTCATAACGGCAACATGAGACTCATAGCATCCCTTGCGGCCGTCTGATTGCCGGATGGCGTTAAAAATTTGGATAGGTACTGGGTCCATTTGCAACAATAACAATGGTTGCAGCTTTTCGTTGAGCGCGCGCATGGTGGGCTCCCTGTCCACGCGGTCGGCAATATGTATCACGTGAATGGAGGCAATCAT
>Ga0114959_10001171_pt1 | contig 23500 bp, 22 predicted proteins | sample C_130625_EF_Meta_FD_87317 | JGI IMG/M metagenome (GOLD analysis project Ga0114959, IMG submission 87317) | Freshwater microbial communities from Lake Croche, Canada to study carbon cycling - C_130625_EF_MetaG | ecosystem: Environmental > Aquatic > Freshwater > Lake | place: Lake Croche, Canada... | reverse complement strand
TGTTGGCACATCTAAAATACAAAAATCCCCGAAATATGCCAAATCTGTGCATATTCGGGGATTAATTTTATTACAAAATACTGATTATCAATTAGTTATATCATTAAAGGGAAGCCTAATTAGATATGAAAAAAATAGGGTATCGAGGAGTATTGGCAATCATATAAGATGCTTAGAATAGTAATTATCATGCCATTTTTAGTATAGAAAAATAATGGTAGTAAATAGCAAACTGCTAAAAAATTAACTGAAAAAAAGCCATCCTTTCGAGACAGCCATTTTTATTTTCTAAATGTATTTAAATTAGACTCTACGAGCATACCGTTTACTTTTTGCAGACCTAAGTTGTCTCATTCGTTCTTCTAATTCAGCAATTACACGAGTTGAATTTTCTTTACTTACTTCATAAGTTTCATTTAATAATTTATACGATGATTGAAGTTTATTGTAATCATCTAATAATTGGTTATATTTTATACTCAAAGACTCAAATGTCTCTTTACTATCTTCTTGGCATTTAACATAATCTTCACTTTTTTTCTTGAATTGACTTTCTAAACTGAAACGAAAGCTACTTAATTCTGCATTTTCTTGACGTTCTTTAAGTACTTGGCTTTCTAAACGACGAATTTGATCTTGTATTTCGGTTACTTTTTTGGTGTCTGTGCAACTAGACAACGTAATTGAAACAACAGATACGATGATTAATAAACTTTTTTTCATGTGATTTGTGGGTTACTAGTAACTTACGAAAATCAAAAATGATGCCCAAAGCTGCTTTTTTTTAAAGTATATTCAATAGCGGAAGAAAAGATAGTAAAATCCATAAACAATAAATTAGTTCCAAATTTACCTATATTTTTTATCTTGTGAAAGAATACTAAACTTTTTTATAGAAAACGTTGAATGAATAGAATTCTTAATTACTTTTGCTATAAATCTATAAGTTTTATAGACTAGTAATAAATATGAACCCTCCGTAATAAAATTACAGTTTATATTTAATCATAAAGATAAGGTTAATGCCAAAAAGTGTTAACCTAAATTATACAACATAATCATGCAAAGTTTTAGAACGGAACTTGAAAATCCACTTGTTGAGCAAGACATTGTTGAGCTAGCTCGTAAAATAGAGCTGTTTCATGAGGGAAAAATTCATGAAGAGAAATTCCGAAGTCTTCGTTTGGCTCGTGGAGTGTATGGACAACGCCAACAAGGGGTACAGATGGTTCGAATTAAATTGCCTTATGGTAAAATGACCTTTAAGCAATGGAAGAAAATGGCGGATATTTCAGACGAATTTTCTACTGGAAATCTTCATTTAACGACTCGCCAAGATATTCAAATTCACTTTGTTTCTTTGGATAAAACGCCTGAATTATGGGCTAAATTGGAGGAAGATGATATCACACTTCGTGAGGCTTGCGGAAATACCGTCCGGAACGTGACGGCTTCGCCATCAACAGGAATTGACCCTAACGAGCCATTTGATATTGCTCCCTATGCAGATGCAACTTTTCGATATTTTTTGAGAAATCCAATTTGTCAGGAAATGGGAAGAAAATTTAAAATAGCGTTTTCTAATACAGAAGAGGATACTGCGTTAACGTACATGCACGACATGGGTTTTATTCCCAAAATTCGAGAAGGTAAACGTGGTTTTAAAGTTGTGGTCGGCGGCGGATTGGGCGCTCAACCTTTATTGGCTCAAGTAGGATTTGAATTTTTACCAGAAGATCAAATTATTCCTTATCTAGAAGCAACTTTACGGGTTTTTGACCGTCATGGAGAACGCAATTCTCGTCATAAAGCAAGGATTAAATTTTTGATTCAGAAAATTGGTTTTGAAGCATTGACCAAACTCATTGAAGATGAGAGATTGGCTTTGAAAAATCAATCAGTTCAGATAGATACAAAGCAAGGTAAATGGTCGGTTTCGGAAGATGAAATGCCTTCAAAAATAAATAAAAATAGTGTAAAATCTACACCAGCCTTTGACTTGTGGAAGGCGACTAATACGTTTCAACAAAAGCAACTTGGTTTTTACGGAGTATATGTACGGATTTTGAATGGAAATATTCGTTCATCAACTTCTCGCTCCCTCATTGAAAAATTAGAAGGTTATGTTGGTGATGATGTACGAATTACAATAAACCAAGGTTTAATGTTAAAATTTGTAACTGAAGCTAATTTGCAATATGTTTATTCGGTTTTATCAGCCCATGATTTGGCTGCAGCTGGAGCAAATTCTATGGCAAATATTACCGCATGTCCAGGAACGGATACATGTAATTTAGCCATTTCTGATAGTACTAATATTACTTCAAAATTAGAATCTGTTATTACTGAAGATTTTCCAGAATTAATTCATAATAACGAGATTAAAATTAAAATTTCTGGTTGTATGAATTCATGTGGACAACACGGAATGGCAAATATTGGATTCCATGGTTCTTCTTTGAAAGCAGCCGATAAGCGTGTGTTGCCTGCCCTGCAAGTACTTTTGGGTGGTGGAACCGTCGGTGATGGTGTAGGCCGTCTAGCAGATAAAGTAATCAAAGTCCCTTCAAAAAGAGGTCCTCAAGTTTTGAGGGTAGTTTTGAATAATTATGAAGAAAATGCGCTCGAAGGGGAATATTTCAATGATTATTATGACCGTCGAGGAGAAAAATATTTTTATACTTTGTTGAAACCTGTTGCGGATTTGACAACTTTAAAAGATGATGATTTTGTTGATTGGGGTGGAACGGGGCAATTTCAGACAGAAATAGGTGTAGGAGAATGTGCGAGTGTAATTATTGATTTAGTCGCTACCTTATTGATGGAATCAGAAGAGAAATTTGAGTGGACAAAAACTGCCTACGAAGAAAACCGTTATGCTGATGCTATTTATCACGCCTATAGTGTGTTTGTGAATGCTGCTAAGGCATTACTTTTAGATAAATCTGTAAGCGCTTCAACTCAAAGTGGTGTTATTGACAAGTTCCAAGAAAATTTTGTTGTTACGGGAGAGATAGACTTGGGAGTACGAACATTCCAAGAATTAGTATTGCAAATTAATAAAAATGAACCTTCAAAAGAATTTGCAAAAACTTATATTGCTGATGCACAGGGGTTTCTAGCTTTGGCAAAAGTTTATCGTGAAGACATGCTAGCCGGTTAATTGCACAAAAATGAATAAGTTAGAATATTTTAATACTTTAGATCCAAGACCTAAATTGACAGTAGTTGGTGCGGGCCCTGGTGATCCCGATTTGATCACAGTCAAAGCGATTAAGGCTTTAAAAAGTGCTAATGTGGTGCTTTATGATGCTTTAATCGCTGATGAGTTGTTGGATTATTGTCAGTCAGATTGCCAAAGAATATACGTAGGAAAACGCCCAGGCGAAAGCCATTCGCAAGATTTTATCAATTTTATAATCGTAGAGAAGGCTTATATGTATGGGCACGTTGTACGCCTAAAAGGAGGCGATCCATTTATTTTCGGGCGTGGAATGGAGGAGATTGAGCATGCGAAAAATTTTGGTTTAGAAACAGCCTATATTCCCGGAATTTCATCATCCGTTGCAGCGGTGGGTTACGCAGGAATTCCGCTAACCAGTAGAGGAATAAGCGAGAGTTTTTGGGTAATTACGGGTACGAAAACGGACGGTTCTCTGTCAGGAGATTTAATAGGAGCTTTACAGACCACTGCAACTATTGTTATCCTGATGGGCATGAGTAAATTATCCGAGATTTCACAAATTTGTGTTTCATTTGGAAAGGAAAATTTGCCCGCAGCAATTATCCAGAATGGTACAAGAGCGAATCAAAAAGTAGGATTGGGGCTTGCAAAAAATTTGATTATGATCGCAGAAGAGAACGGTTTATCAAATCCTGCAGTAATCGTTTTAGGAGACGTTGTGAGATATGCTTCTATAAAAGAGATTGATCTTAAATTTAAATATTATAGGTAAATTAGAAAAGACTTTATTTAAATATTCCCAATGGGTCGGAATATTTTTCCCTAAGTTCTTGCACATAATTTGTATCTACGAAAGAAATATCTAACATTCTACATTTATGCAGATATTCCCACGCTTTTTCATAGTGTTCTAATTGGAATTCAGCAATAGAATATTTCAGCCATCCATTAGCATTCGTGCCGTCAATTTGAAGAGATTTTTCGATTAATCTTAAGGCATCATCAATATCATCGCAATTCTTTTTTTCCTTGTAACAAGCTAATTGAACCGTGGCAATATCAATCATCAGTATAGAATTTTCGGGAGATAATGCAAGACCTTGACGAAGCAATTTAGTAGATTCCTCATGCTTTCCTTTTTGATAACTTACAGACCCCAGTCCCCAGTAAGCATCAAAATTGTTTTGATTTAACAGAAAGCAAAGGTTAAAACGATAAGTAGCAGTATCTAAAAGCCCTTCATTTAAGTATTCCCAACCTCTTTCAGCAAAAAATTTACTGGCCTCGATACGATCTTTAAAATTCTTATCACACTGAATAAAAAATTCTGTTGAATTTAACCTTTGTTCTTCAGCTTTTTGCTTGCCTCCAAATAGAGGAAAATATCGAACATCTTGCTTATCAACACCTAAGCTTTCTTTTTTAGCAAGTTCTTTACTACTTGTCAACGGAATCAAAGGAGTTTGGGCATGTGAAAAGAAACATGAAGAAAGCATAAAAAGGTAAATCAGCGTTTTCATGGGTAAAAAATCAGAATTTGGCAAAATAGATTGTTTAAAAATGTTGGTATTATATTTTATTCGGCAAATTATGTTATTGAGAGTCTATTAAAACTAAGAAATAAGAAAATCTTTGGTACACATTGTAAATGGAAACCGTGAGCTCTTTATGAAAACTTTATGAAGTTATAACATCAATGCGGTGAGATTTATTGTTTAGCCTTTATTTGGTGTGGGATGATGATGATTTTTGAATGATTAGTAAATCTTAATTTGGCGTTAAAAATCAGCCTTATATTCAAAAAAATTTTAATAAAAATTTGAGGTAAAATATTTAATTTGAACAGCTATATAGCCTAACATGATAAATTTGGTAATATTTTAAAATTCGCTTAAAATTATGAAGAATACTGTCAAAGCCTCGTTATAAAAATATAAGTGCGTATTTAGTAGTATTTTTGAGTCAGTTTGGCTTTTATTTCCTGAAGAAATGAGTTGCGTACCTTTTATTTTTAATTATTCCGGTAAGAAATTATTATGATGATTATGTGATGCTGGGATAACCAATTTTGGCAGAATAAATAATTGGGATTTGTTATCGCATGTTAATGAAATAAAAAGCTAAATTTTTTCTTCTAGCCAAGTTAGCCATTCAATATTAACCTGCCTAGAAGTTAATTTTATCTGAGATTTTAGAAATAAGGGTTGTTTTAACAATTCGAACAAACCCTGTGGTATGTGCTCGTTATTTAAATCATTTTAAGAATCAAAGCTGCGGCAATTGCTCCCGTAATAGGACCTGCAACAGGAATCCAAGAATATGACCAATCGGAAGAACCTTTTCCTGAAATTGGTAGAATCGCATGGGCAATTCTGGGGGCCAAATCACGGGCCGGATTGATGGCATAACCACTTGACCCACCCAATGATAAACCAATGGACCAAACTAAAATTCCGACGGTCAAGGGGCCAAGACCGGTTGTGACTGAACCAAATGAGCCTAAGGCAATTATTGCTAAGGCAGTGGCCAAGAACTCCGCCATAAAATTGGCTAAAGGATTTCTAATGGCCGGTGCAACGCAAAAACAAGCCAATTTTGAGCCTTTGTCTTCGGTAACTGCCCAATGAGGAAAATACTGAAGCCATACTAATACTGAACCTAATATTCCACCGAGCATTTGAGCAAGAATGAAGGAAAATGCATTGCTCCAATCCCCTGATTTTACGGCTTCGGCTATGGTAACGGCAGGATTGAGATGGGCTGCAGGACTTCCGAATTTTGTCGAAATGAAAATTCCAATTGTTACGGCAAAAGCCCATCCGGTAGTAATTACTATCCAACCACTAGCTTCTCCTTTTGAGCTTTTAAGTAATACATTTGATACAACGCCATTGCCGAGATAAATTAAAACAGCAGTACCGACAAATTCGCCAAGAAATGTTGATGTCATGTTATTAAGTCGTGTTGTTTATTCTTAGTCACAAATAATTGCACAAATTAACGCAAAAGAATTTTAAATAACTATATTTTATCTGAAGACAAAAGTGTAATATATCGAACTTATTTTATGTTGCACCAGTACATTTTGCGTAAAATTCACCCAAACTATTACTGTATTGTTTTATAAGAACAGAAATAGCCGTATTTTTGGATAGAGAAAGAAAATCCTAAATTAAGATTATGCGAGAAGATTACTTGAAAGGTGAAACAGAAAGCCTTTCTAAAGATGAAAAAGAGATTGAACGTGCCTTACGACCATTATCATTCCAAGATTTTGCCGGACAAGATAAAATATTGGAGAATTTAAAAATTTTCGTCACCGCAGCTCGTCAACGAGAAGAGGCCCTCGATCACGTACTTCTGCACGGCCCACCTGGCTTAGGAAAAACTACGCTTTCAAACATTGTAGCGAATGAATTAAAAGCAAACATTAAAATCACTTCAGGGCCAGTTTTGGATAAACCTTCCGATTTAGCAGGGCTTTTGACCAACCTCCAACCTTATGATGTGTTGTTTATTGATGAAATTCATCGACTAAATCCAATAGTTGAAGAGTATTTATACTCAGCAATGGAAGATTATAAAATTGATATCCTCTTGGATTCAGGGCCAAATGCAAGAAGCGTCCAGATTTCTCTAAACCCTTTTACGCTTATTGGAGCAACTACTCGAGCGGGAATGCTAACATCTCCTCTACGAGCACGGTTTGGAATTAATTGTCGATTGGAATATTATGATGCTAAATTATTAACATCTATCGTAAAGCGTTCTTGTGATATCTTAAATACACCAATTAACGATGATGCAGCTTACGAAATTGCAAGAAGAAGTCGTGGAACGCCCCGAATTGCCAATAATCTTTTGAGAAGAACCCGTGATTTTGCCCAAGTCAAAGGTGATGGAAGAATCACTGTAGAAATAGCAGAAATGGCTCTTTTGGCATTAGATGTAGATAAAAACGGATTAGATGAAATGGATATTCGTATTTTGACAACCATTGTAGAAAAATTTAAAGGGGGGCCCGTTGGGCTCTCGACTATTGCAACCGCTTGTGGTGAAGAAGCAGAAACCATAGAGGAAGTTTACGAACCTTTTTTAATTCAAGAAGGATTTTTGAAACGTACCTCTCGTGGAAGAGAAGCAACCGAGCGAGCCTATATACACCTAGGAATTGTGCCAAAGTATCGGGTAGAACAATTATTCTAAGGAAAAGGCCAAGTCTTAAAATTTTAAAGTTAGCTTTTTTATAACTCTATAAATTTTTCTATCATCTTCATTATTGCAGATAGTCCAATAGCATCAACTTCCGAAAAGTCGTCTAAAAGATCTGAATCAACATCAAGTACTAAAAATACTTCGTCATTTTTATCAAAAGCAGGTAAAACAATTTCGGATTTTGAAGCTGATGAGCAAGCAATATGGCCGGGAAAAACTTCTACGTCCGGAACGAGCACAACTTGTTTGGTAGTATAGCAGTGTCCGCAAACACCACGATTGAAATTGATACGAGTACAAGCAATTGGCCCTTGGAATGGTCCCAAAACCAATTGGTTTTCTTTTTTTAAGTAAAAACCTACCCAAAGGAAATTAAAGGCTTCTTTTAAGGCAGCGGAAATGTTGGCAAGATTAGCCGTTAAATCGCTTTCTCCTTCGGTAAGTGCATGTAATTGAGGGATTAAGGTATCGTAAATTTCTTTGCGATTATTGGTTTGGGGAATGAATAAACGATCTGCCACTGTTTTAAACGGTTGAAGTGTGAAAATACTTTTTCATCCAAGAATCCGATGCTTTTATTTGCCAAAGCGTGTTAAATTCTTGAATATTGATCACTAAATTATTGAAGATTAAAGTATCTGGTGTTAAAATTTCTTCGGAAACCAATGATTTTATTTTGCTTATTTCAGCGGTTTTTAATTCATTATTGCGAAGAAAAGCAATAGAACGGTCAAAGAAATCAAGATTCATTTCAGCACCCAAATTTTTTAACCAACGAGTAGAAGCATCTATAGAACAACCCGAAGCCTGGTTTTGTATTTCGTCTACACCTACAATGATAAAACGATTACGCAAAACTTGAACAGAACCTGTTAAAGTTTCTCCATGAGCAGCCCAATTATTTATTTGATTTTCAAGAACTTGTTGGATGGTTTGTACCTGAGAATCGCTCAGGTTTTGATTAGTTTGATAAACCCAAACACGGGCGTAATCAGGCATTTTATGGAAGGGAATTAACATGAATTTCGCTGTTTACAATTTTAATGAGGTATAGACTGAACGTGAAAAATACTATGATAGTTTCAAAAGGAGTTTTTGAAATTATCATGGTATTGTAATAAATATCTACAAAACAAACCCAACACCAACCGTTGAATTAGTCTGATCATCTATTAAAATAAAGGCTCCGTTGGCAGAATTCTGTGCGTATTTGTCCGCAAAAATTGGTTTCGCAGTCTTTAAGGTAATATCACCAATTTCATTCAATTTTAAGGCTGAAACCGCATCGACAATCGTGTGTTGAGTTACCACATCAATTTTTGAATTTAAAGCGATTATTTTGGCTTTTGACTCATTGATACCGTGTTGAAGGATATACGTTTTTCCAGCAACTATTGGTTGAGAATCCATCCAACAAACTCTGGCGGTGATTTCTCTTAGTTGATTTGGTTGATTGTTTGTTTTTACCAACATATTTCCTCTAGAAACATCTACGTCAGTTTCTAAGGTTATTACTACTGATTCTTTCGCCTCAGCAGTTTGCAATTGCATTCCAAATTTCTCGATGGTCGCAATTGTAGAAGTCTGCCCAGTTGGTAAAACGGTTATTTTTTCGCCGACCGAGAATGACCCCGATGCAATTTTTCCTGCATAACCTCTGTAGTCGTGAAATTCTTCCGTTTTCGGTCTAAGGACAAACTGAACAGGGAAACGAGCAGGCTTTTTTATTTCTTCAAAAGCAGTCGATTCTAATTCGTCCAATAAAGTCAAACCACCGTACCACGGCATTTCAGTTGCTCGAATAGAAATATTTTGTCCGTATAAAGACGACATTGGAATAAACGTAACTTCTTGTCCTTCGAATGAAACTTTATCGGCTATGGCTTGAATATCAGCTTTGATTGCATTGAATTTTTCTGCTGAATATCCCACTAAATCCATCTTGTTGATGCACACGATTACTTTCGGAATACGTAACATTGAAGCGATGAAAAAATGGCGGAAAGTTTGTTCTAAAACGCCATTACGAGCATCAATCAAAATCATGGAAACTTTAGTATTCGATGCTCCCGTAACCATGTTACGAGTGTATTCAAAGTGGCCTGGGGTATCTGCAATAATGTATTTGCGTCGTGGCGTTGAGAAATAAATATTGGCTACGTCAATCGTGATGCCTTGTTCACGTTCGGCGATAAGTCCGTCGGTTAATAAAGAAAGGTCTAGAAATGTTAAACCTTTACGTTTTGAAGCCATTTCTAACGCTTCAATTTTATCTTTTGTGATTGAATTTGTTTCGTATAAAAGTCGCCCGATTAATGTGCTTTTGCCATCATCTACCGAACCAGCGGTTGCAATTCTTAGTATATCCATAGCCCCCAAGCCCCCGAAGGGGGATGTTTTGCGGTTAAAATTTTGTTTGACAAGCCTTATCCTAAATAATTTTCAAGTAAAGATTCTAGGGGGCTTTTAAAAGTATCCCTGTTGTTTACGTCGTTCCATGGCTGCCTCTGAGCGCTTGTCGTCGATTCTAGCACCACGTTCTGAGATTTCGGCAGCAAGAATTTCACCGATAATATCATCTAATTGAACTGCTTCTGATGCTACAGCAGCGGTACAGGTCATATCGCCAACGGTGCGAAAGCGAACAGTTGCTTCGAATGGAATTTCATCGGCATCTTTGTTGAGATAATCAGAATCAGCCCATAACATTCCATCACGCTCAATTACTTGGCGTTGGTGAGAATAATAAATGGAGGGAATCGCAATCCCCTCTTCCTTAATATAATTCCAAACGTCCAATTCTGTCCAATTTGAAATTGGGAAAACTCGCATGTTTTCGCCAATTGCAATACGTCCGTTCAACATATCGAACAGTTCTGGACGTTGACGTTTTGAATCCCACTGACCGAAGTCATCACGAAGCGAGAATATACGTTCTTTGGCACGGGCTTTTTCTTCGTCACGCCTGGCACCACCAATGCATGCATCAAATTTGAATTCTTCAATCGCATCCAAAAGCGTTACCGTTTGCAAGACATTTCTTGAGGCATATTTGCCCGTTTCTTCTTTTACTTTTCCTTGATTAATTGAATCTTGAACATATCTCACAATTAGTTCTGCACCCGTTTCCTTGATAAGCCAGTCACGAAATGCCACGGTTTCAGGGAAGTTATGTCCCGTGTCCACGTGAATTAATGGAAAAGGAATTTTGCCGGGATAAAATGCCTTTTGGGCCAAACGAACGAGGGTTATCGAGTCTTTTCCACCGGAAAACATGAGCGCAGGTTTTTCAAATTGAGCCGCTACTTCTCGCAGAATGTAAATAGCTTCATCTTCAAGTTCACGAGGGAAAAATCCGTGCTTTGGAATATCAGAATTCATATTTTGTTATTTTCGTCATAAAATCTTTTAGACTTCTATCGGTTTATTTTTATAAAGGTAATGGCTTAGATTGCAAGAATTTTTATATTTTATTAGGTTTTAACCATTCAAAGCAAATTAAATATCAACTTGTAAATTACAAAAAATTAACGGTGCAATCCACATTCTTTTTTTGATGTTTCCCAAGACCAACGTCCTGCTCTTGGGTTCTCTCCATCTTGGACGGCCCGTGTACAGGGCAAACAACCAATTGATATGAATCCTTTATTGTGAAGAGGATTATCGGGGACTCGATTAAATTTCAAATAACTCAGTACTTGTTGGTAAGTCCAGTGAATGAGTGGATTAAACTTAATTATTTTATTACTTTCGTCCCATTCAACAATTTTGAGGTCGGAACGATTTTCTGATTGCTCGGAACGTAAACCAGTAATCCAGATTTCGGCACCCGTCAGAGCTCTTTTTAAGGGTTCAATTTTTCGGATAAAGCAACATTCCTTCCGGTTTTCAATAGAAAAATAAAAACTGTTAAAACCTTTCTCTTTAACTAATGCTTCTACGCTTGCAGTATTCGGAAAATAAATTTCAAATTCTTTTTTATATTTAGTTTTTGTAGAATCCATCAAATCATACGTTTCTTGAAAAAGACGACCTGTATCCAGCGTAAAAACTCTGATATTCAAATTATTACGAAAAATAACATCGGCAATTACTTGATCTTCTTGCCCGAAAGAGGTTGAAAAAACCACATTCTTGTAGTTTTCCGTAAGATATCTTATACTGTCTTCAAGCGAAAGACTTTCTAATTTAGCGACTAATTCTTGCATCGTTTTTCGGTTCACGGTGAACGACAAAAGGAGAATTTATTACATGATATTCAAATAGAAAGTGAAAAATAATCATATTCTTAAAAACATTTTCCTTTGAGGGTGTACCGTGTGAAATTAATTATTTGACAAAGATATATAAAGTCTATTGAATTAGTATTCTAATGAAAAAAATATTTTCCTGTTTTCGGACTTTCGTCTTAAATTATCCGTTATCTTTAAAATAAAACCTTACAAAATTTTTTAGCATACCTAAATCATAAATCGTATGTATCAGGGACTTGCCGCCTACTTCGAGAAGACAGATAGTAATAGTCGGATGTCGGATATGAATGAAAGAATTGAAAAATCTTGTTCGTCAGGGTGAAGGAATCTCTCTAGAATTTAAGCTCAAAGCTACTCATCCCGAAAAAATCATTCGTGAAATTGTTGCTTTCGCCAATAGCAAAGGCGGAACACTTTTGCTTGGCGTTAATGACGATAAAACTATCCCAGGATTAAAATTTGTGGACGAGGAGGAGTATATTTTGGTGCGTGCTATTGAGCGAAATTGTTTCCCGCCAATCAATTATGACCTGGAAAGAATTGCGATAACAGACGAGCGTGATGTTTTGGTTTTTACGATTCCGAAAAGTCAGAAAAAACCACATTTTGTTCACTTCGAAAACGAACCCAATAAAAAAGCTTATGTACGTGTAAACGACCGTTCTGTACAAGCAAGCCGTGAAGTAAAACAGATTTTGAGGCGTGAAAATGAAGACGGAATAAAATTTACTTACGGAGATAAAGAAAAAACGTTAATGACTTACCTTTCTGAAAATCAAAAGATTACCATTGAAAAATTTGCTGAAATAGCTAAAATTCCGTCTAGGTCGGCTGCTCATACTTTAGTGCTGTTGGTGCTTAGTAATGTGCTAAGAATTCAACCGGATGAAGTGATGGATTGGTATTATCTGGTTTGAATATGGCTGAAACAGGGAAGGGGAGGTGACATCGTTAAAAAGCAACAAAAAAGAAGTAGTCAACCATTTTTTATTGCTTTTTACATTTTATTTTTTCTCATAATATGGCGTTGTTTCAGGAACTTCGATGACGGGTGGTCGCCAGCCAATTTTTTTACCGAATTTGAAAGTTATTCCTGCATTTAGGCTTAACAGATTATTGTAGCCTTCAGTGTAGTTTATTCCTGTGTATTTTACCTTCACAAATATCCCTAACCTATCGGCATATTCCTGTAAATGTAAACCTATGCTCGACGAAAATCCCCAGTTTAAAGATTGTCCGTTTGGTAGATTTGGAGCATAATTACGATAGTTTTCATTAATTTGAGAATCATAATTTGTGTAAAAAGCCCCTGTTTCAATGCCTATAAAGGGTTTAACTAATTTTTTGCTTAGTAAATAGTATTCTCCGCCAATTGTCATTGGAACAACTGTTTTGTAGGAATGTCCATAAGTTTTTGAGGTATAGTCGTAATTAGAAACTGCAATTAAAGCAATCCTCATATCGTAAACTCCCATCGTGGAGGTAGTTCTAAATTTGTCGGATAGGTGCTTGCGAAGACTTAATTCAAAGCCCGAACCGGCAAAATTTGCTTCATTGCCAAATCCTTTTTCAACAACATAACTAAAGCTTGTGCTAACCTGGATTTGAGCAGTCGTTAAGAAGGGGATGAGTGAGATAATAAGTAATAGTTTTTTCATATCGTTTGGTAGCCCTTTAAGTTTGATAAATTTGTCAACCTTGAAAACAATTAGCGAATATAGGAAATTATAGGTTATGCTACTCGCTTGACTGTCAATTAATTAAAGATTAAGAGCATTTATGAGTTAAAAGATAATGATTGGACGAAATTCTCCACTTTACGAATAAAAATACTGACTTTTATCGCATAAACTTTCAACTCACTTACTTTATTATTTCAGAACATAAGCCAAAGAGGCTTCATTTTCCGTAATCCAATTGGTGATTTCTTGCACAATTTGTTTCATTGAAATCTCAGGTTTCCAGCCCGTCAAAGCCGTAACTTTTGAATTATCAGTGATGTACAAAGGAATGTCTGCCGCACGATTTTCTGGAACTTGACTTATTGGAATATTTTTACCCGTCACTTCTTGACAAATCTGAGTTAATTCTTGTAACGAAGCACTCACCTGTACCCCACCGCCAACATTCAGGATTTCTCCGTTCACTTTATCAATGTTATGTAGCTGATAATCAATGAGTTTGTATAAATCTTTCACGTGCAGCATATCACGGGTTTGTCTGCCCGAACCGCCGTAGCCAATGTACGCCAATTTTTGTTGCCAGAAGTGTTTTGCCACCCAGAGTACCATCACACCTTGGTCGATTTTACCCATTTGCCAAGGGCCCGTCAATACACCACAACGGTTGATGACGGTTTTCATGCCGTAAAATTCGTTGTATTCATGAATCATTAATTCCGAGGCCAATTTGGTTGCTCCGTATAATGATCTTGCTCCCTCCAATGGAAAATCTTCGGCAATTCCTTTAGCCGAAACGCCTCTAACGGGTTGATTATCCGTCAAAGCGAAACGGGTTTCTTGCGTTTCGTAATTGAGTTTTTCAATTGCTTTGATAGGATAAACACGGCTCGTTGAAAGGAAAATAAAGCTAGCACCACTCTTTTTTGTGTAATTTAAGCAATTGATTGTTCCGACTAAATTGGTATTGATCAAATAATCGGGCGTTCCTTCTAAACCTGCCAAAACGGAAGGTTCAGCCGAGGCCTCAATGACGAAATCTACCTTTGGCAGCGCATCAAAATCTTCTTTATTTCGAATATCTCCGTGGATAAAAACCGCTCCTACTTTCGTCAAACGAGGTAAATTGAGTTCTGAACCCTTTCGTTTGAGGTTATCCAAACAGATAATTTCGTAAGTTGGATAATTACTTTTAATGTTGATGGCTAGTGCCGAACCGACAAAACCTGCACCGCCTGTTATTAGTATTTTCATTTATTTTGTTTTCTAAGTTCTTATATGATTGATTATCAATTTTAAAAAATATAAATGCAATATTAGGTATTTATAACTTGCAAAAATACCCCTATAAATCCCTTCACTTCATCTTTGCCAAGACCTCTTCAGCTTGAATGATAGGGCTTATGAAGAATAATGAAATGGAGGGGAGGTGAGAATGTTTTTCATGGTTAGTAGGGTAGGTTTATAACTTGACTATTTCATTTGATCGAAAGGTTTAAAAACTGTGGTATTATTGTCGCCACTTCTGAATTTGCTTCGGAACAACGTCAATGACTTTCTCAATAATTTTGGGAGCAAGCGGTTTTACCAATGGGTATAAATACGTATTTTGAGTTTTTTTTTCTGGAAATTTTATACCGATGGAAGAGGTAAGCCAGATAAATATACTAATGCCAAACGCCCATGTTAGTGCGCCGATAATTGCGCCGACAAGCGAGTCAAAATTACCCAAAACTGTATATTTAATGGATTTGCGGAGTGTCCAGCCTAGTTTGTTAATCAGATAGACGATCGGAAAAAATACCGCTCCGAAGCCAATGTAAGGTATTAATTTCTCGGTCATATGATTATTTACATAGGGCGAAATCCAATCACCTGCATATCCTATAGCACGAAAACCAACAATGACGGAAATTACAAAAGCGGCTATCGATATGACCTCAATAATGATGCCTCGTTGATAGCCGATGTAAGCTCCCCAAAGCGTGGGAAGAAGTATGAGAATGTCGATTAATTGCATTTTAGAATAGCCCCCTAACCCCCGATGGGGGGAATTTTTAAGTCCATTTTTAGTTCCCCCATCGGGGGTTAGAGGGCTTTGACTTTGCTAACTTAAAATTGCTTTTACCATTGCTGAAACAACTTTTCCATCGGCTAAACCCGCTAATTCTTTGGTGGCAACTGCCATCATTTTTCCAATATCCGACGGACTGGAAGCACCCACACGAGTTTTGATTTCCACTAATTTTGCGCTTAGTTCCTCTTCTGATAATTGTTTTGGTAGAAACGCTTCGATGATTGTCAATTCAGCTTGTTCAACACTTGCCAAATCTTCACGTCCTTGGGTTTTATATATTTCCAAAGAATCTCTGCGTTGTTTGGCAGCTTTTGTTAAAAGTTTCATTTCAACATCTGCTGAAAGGTTAGCCCCAGTATTTGAGCCAGAAGTTTCTTCCAAAAGAATTAATGATTTAATAGCACGGAGCGTTCTGAGACGGTCTTGGTCTTTGGAACGCATAGCATCTTTAATGCCATTGTCGATATTAGTTTTTAAGGACATTTTTTATCAATTTTGAATGATAATCAGAGTCAATGGTAGAGAAATTGCTTAAAGATTCAATTTTTAACAATCCATCAACTATCTTGTTATTTTATTAAAATACAAACTTAAAAACATTCATTCATTCATCCTAACAGAATAAGCATCAATCAAAATTGAAAATATGACAAAGCTGAGTGTTAATGTCAACAAAATAGCTACCCTTCGTAATTCGAGAGGAGGCGACAACCCAAATGTAGTAAAAGTAGTCTTGTATTGTGAACGTTTCGGTGCGGAAGGTATAACGGTTCACCCACGTCCTGACGAACGCCATATTCGTTACCGTGACGTTTATGATTTAAAAGAAGTGGTTACAACTGAATTTAATATCGAAGGAAATCCCTTAGAAGCCAAATTTGTGGCATTAGTCCTTGCCAATCGCCCGACGCAAGTTACGCTGGTTCCTGACGTTTTGGGGGCGGTTACTTCCAATGCAGGTTGGGATACCATAGAACATAAAAGTTTTTTGCAAGACCTGATTGCTCAATTTCAAGAAGCTGGAATCAGAACCTCAATCTTTGTGGATGCTGACCCACGCATGGTAGAAGGTGCGAAAGAAACGGGAACAAATAGAATAGAGTTATATACTGAACCCTACGCAGAAAACTATTTCAAAAACAGAGAATTGGCGATTAAAGAATTTGTTGTAGCGGCTCAAAAAGCCAATGAATTAGGTTTAGGCATCAATGCAGGACACGATTTGAGTTTGGATAATTTACGTTATTTTCAACAAAATATTCCCAACCTTTTGGAAGTCTCCATCGGTCACGCCCTGATTTGTGATGCTTTGTATTTAGGCTTGGAGAATGCGGTGCAGTTGTATTTGCGGGAGACGAAGGCAGTTGATTAAAACTATGAAATCAAATGATTTACCAACAAATTAAGGAGTTAAAAAGCGAGTTAAATACATTCCGTCCTCTCAGCAAAGAGCAAGAAGGAATGATTATGCAAAAATTTCGTTTAGATTGGAATTATCATTCTAACCATTTGGAAGGAAATAGTCTGACTTATGGCGAAACAAAAGCACTCATTTTATTTGGTTTGACGGCTAAAGGGAAACCTTTGAAAGACCATTTTGAGATAACTGGACACGATGAAGCCGTGAAATGGATTGAAGATATTGTGAAACAAGAACGTCCATTAACTGAAAATTTTATTCGTGAATTACATACTTTATTATTGAAAGAATCTTATGAAAAAAAGGCAATTTCGCCCGAAGGAATCCCTACAACAAGAAGAATTTCGGTTGGAAAATACAAGACAGACCCGAATCATGTAGAAACCCAAACAGGCGAAATTTTCTACTTTGCCACACCCGAAGAAACACCCGCAAAAATGGGGGATTTGATGGCTTGGTATCAGGAAGAACAAGCAAAAAGTGATGTTCAACCCATTTTATTAGCAGCAGAATTTCATTACCGTTTTATCCGAATTCATCCATTTGATGATGGTAATGGAAGAACGGCAAGGTTAATAATGAATTTCATTTTGATGCGATTTGGCTATCCACCTGTGATTATCAAAACCGAAGATAAAGAAAATTACTTCAATGTTTTGCGTTTAGCCGATGCAGGAAATTTAGAACCTTTTGTAGAATATATTGCTCAAAACCTTATTCATTCTTTGGAAATTATGATTAAAGGGGCGAAAGGAGAATCAATTGAAGAAGCTGACGATTTGGATAAGGAAATTGCTTTGCTGGAGCAGAAGTTGAAGGGAGTAGGAAAGAATCTTGGAATGTTCAAAAATAAAGAAACTATGATTGAAATATATAACGGCAGTTTATTAAGGTTGAATACTAACTTTCTCAATAAATCTTTAAAGTTTAATAGTTTTTATTCAAATACAGATATAACGATTTCAATCGGAACTCGTAATTACAGTTTTACGCCTGAAAATAAAGATTTTTCTATTGAACGAATGCAAATAATAAGTAATGACTTCCATAATAAGACTGGTGATATTTCTTTAAATTATAAATATTTTAATTTTAAACATAATTACCTTCAACCATTTGATTTTCAGAGTATAATTAATATTTCATTTGAAAAAGAAAGTTATATAATTGCATTTGGAAATTCTAAGTTGCTTGAAAGACCCTACTCCGAACAATTAACCGAGAAAGAAATTAATCAAATTGTGAATGAAGAAATGAAACGTCATACTAAATATATTGAAAGTAAAATTAAAGAAATGCAGTAAATCGTTACCTTTGCGATAATCAAAAATACTATGACAACAGCAACCATAAAACAAGGAATCAGCTACATGACCAACAATGAAGGCAAGCAAACTGCCGTGGTTTTTGACCTTAAAAATAAGGCTGTAAAAGAGCTTATGGAGGATTTTATGGATACCTTGGATGCTATTGACTCACTCAATGGTTCCGTTCCGAGAAGATCTTTGGCAGAAGTTAGAAAAAATCTTTTAGCCTCAAAATAATCGAAAATGTATATAATTGAGTTCACTAACAAAGCCGAAAAGGATTTAGGTAAACTTCCAAAGCAAACGATTTCGAGAATTTTAGAAAAGATTGATAAATTGGCAGATGACCCAAGACCGTCAGGCTACAAGAAATGAACAGATTTTCACATTTCAAATGCCCCCGATGATCTTTACAGAATTAGAATTGGGGATTATAGGGTGATTTATTCAATTGAAGAAGAAACTATTACGATTACGGTAGTCAAGGTTGCACATCGAAAAGAAGTTTACGAATAAAATTTTGCATAATCCCCTCCCAATGCAACGCATTAAAGCTCTTATCAGAACCAAGCCTTTCAAAATAGTTGCTTACATTTTCTTGCTTTTCATCTCCTTAGACCTCATTTTTCCCTTCAAAGTTCAACCCAATTATTCTACTTTAATTACTGATTCGGAAGGGAAAGTGCTTCATGCGTTTTTAAATAATCAGGATAAATGGCGAATGAAAACGGAGCTTTCGGAGATTACGCCAACGCTCGAAAAAGCCATTGTTTATAAAGAGGACCGTTGGTTTCGTTGGCATTTTGGGGTCGATCCTTTTGCCATAATACGGGCGAGTATCCGTAATGTATTCACGGGTAGACGAACCTCTGGGGCGAGTACCATCACGATGCAAGTTGTCCGATTATTGAAACCTCAGAGTAGAACGTATTTCAATAAAACCATCGAAGTTTTGCGTGCCTTTCAATTGGAAATCCACTATTCCAAAGATGAAATTCTTCAACTTTATCTTAATCTTGTGCCTTATGGCTCAAATATTGAAGGTATAAAATCTGCCTCCATTTTGTACTTTCAGAAATCTCCCGATATATTGAGTTTGGCCGAGGTGATGGCTTTGGCAATTATTCCGAATCGCCCTACAAGCTTGCGCTTGGGCATAAATAATGACTTTATTTTGAAGGAAAGAAATCGTTGGCTAAATAAATTTAGACAATTAGCCGTATTTCATCATCAAGATATTGATGATGCTTTGAGCGAACCTTTGAATGTTGAAAGACACCAAGCACCCAAACTTGCTCCACACCTTTCTCTGCGGCTAAAGAACGAGCACCCGGCCGAGTCGAACATTCATTCTACCTTGATTAGGCATAAACAATTGACCATTGAGAAAATTGTACAAAACTACGTTAGTCGGCTTTACGCCAAGAACATTCATAATGCCGCTGTGATGGTGATCAACAACCAAACCCACCAAGTCGAAGCATACGTGGGTTCGGCAGATTTTAATAATCCCTTGGATGGCGGACAAGTGGATGGCGTGCGTGCGATTCGTTCGCCCGGAAGTACGCTGAAACCGCTTTTATACGCCACCGCTTTTGATAAAGGAACGATCACGCCAAAAACTACCATTAATGATGTTCCAACGAATTTTGGTGGTTTTGAACCAGAAAATTTTGATAAATTATTTCACGGAAAAATAACGATTGAATACGCTTTGGCAAATTCACTTAATATTCCTGCCGTGAAATTACTGAAAGAGATTTCTACGCCCGTTTTGGTGGACAAACTCAAAAAAGCAGATTTTCATACCGTGAAAAAGAACTCGTCCAAATTAGGATTATCCTTAATTTTGGGTGGTTGTGGCGTGACTTTGGAAGAGTTGACAAATTTGTATTCGAGTTTTGCCAATGAAGGACAATTTCAGAAAAGTAGCCCCCTAACCCCCGATGGGGGAATAAAAAAAGAACTCGAAAAATCAGTTCTCGGATTTAGGTTTAGAAATTGGGTAGAAAGTTCCCCCTTAGGGGGCGGAGGGGGCTTGTCTATCATTTCCCCCGAATCAACCTACTTAATCAACCAAATTCTAACCCAAATTACTCGCCCAGATTTACCCAATAATTACGCATATACGTACAGAATGCCCAAGATTGCTTGGAAAACGGGAACATCTTTCGGTAAAAAAGATGCTTGGAGCATTGGCTATAATGCCAAATATACGGTTGGAATTTGGGTGGGAAATTTCTCGGGGGAAGGCGTTCCAGAACTTTCGGGAGCTAACATCGCCACCCCACTTTTATTCGATATTTTCAATACCATCGATTATAACTCCTCTTCAAAATGGTTTAAATCGCCTGAAAATATGGCGATGAGGAAGGTCTGTGCTGAAAGCGGGGATGTCCCTAATGAGTTTTGTGTCAATCAAATAACCGATTATTATATTCCGAGTGTTTCTAAAATGACCTTGTGCACGCACGCCAAGTATGTGTTTGTGAGTAAAGATGAACGGATAAGTTATTGCTCGCATTGTTTGCCCGATAGCGGGGCGCTCAGAAAGATCTATCCAAATTATGCGCCCGAGTTGGTAAGTTGGTTTGAAACCAAGCATATTCTTTACGCCAGCATTCCTCCGCATAATCCAACATGTGAAAGAATATTTCAAGAAAATGCACCGCAAATTGTTTATCCAGTAGACGGTTCAGAATATATTTTGGATAAAAACGATACGCAAAAGTTGATGCTAAACGCACAAGTCAGAAATGATGTAAAGGAAATTTATTGGTACATCAACGATAAATTACTGCGAAAATCAAAGCCCAATACGCCCATTTTCTTTGCACCCAATGCAGGGAAAACCAAGATTTCATGCAGTGATGATAAAGGCAGGAATACGGATATTGTTGTGAAGGTTCGTTGGGAATAATATTACTTTGATTTGTGTTCAGGATGGAATAGCCACCCAAACTCCCAATTTTAAAGATTCTATCGCACAAATACTGGCTCGTGACGTATTAATAATTGCTTCAAAAGGAATAATGGCTTCCCCGCCGTTTTTGAGTCTCTCCAAAAATAAGCTGAATTGTTCCTTATGTCCTTTGTTTTGGCTTCTAAATATTCCAGCTATTCCAGATGATTTTAGACCGTAATATTTCGATTTACGAAAATTATCAATTACCATGGTTTTTCCTTGTGCATAAACTTCAATTCTTTCTTTTGAATATCCTTTATTTCCGGTGGAAAAATAATTAATTACGCCCGTTGATCCATTTTGATATTTTAATAAAATAGTCGCATTATCTGTATTCTGTTGGGAATTTTTACCCATTGCATTCATAACCACCGATTCTACTAAGCTACTTGATAAATAAGTAATTAAGTCAATAAAATGGCAGGCTTCCCCGATAATTCTTCCACCGCCAATGTTCATATCTTGCGTCCAATGATTTGCTGGAATTTCACCGGCATTAATGGTGGCAACTACATTGATTGGAAGATTTGACGACCCTAATTTTTGCTTAATATTTTGAACAAAAGGTGAAAATCTACGGTTAAACCCAACGGTTAAAGTCTTATTACTCTGCTCGTAAACTTCAATAATATCGTTAATTTCTTCCAAAGAAAGTGCCAGTGGTTTTTCTACAAAAACGTGTTTCCCTGTTTTTAACGCTGCGATACACATTCGAGCGTGTGCATTGTGTCGAGTTGTGATGATAACAGCATCAACTTCCGGATCATTCAGAATATCATCATTGTTGGTGGTCGAATATTGAACGTCGAACTTTTTGGCTAATAAAGTCCCAGATAAGCCCCTGGAGGATGATAAATATTTGATATTAACTTTGAGTTTCGATAAAATAGGAAGGACAATCGATTTCGTAAAATTACCTGACCCGATGATTCCTAACACGGCATCTGAATTTTTGGCAATGCTATGCTTGATGGTAATCTTGGTTTGCGTTACGTCAATCGTTTCACGATATTTCAAAATAGAAGCAATTGATTTTGACTTGCCAATATTCTCATAAACTTGCTTATAATTTTGAAAATCAACTACTTCCGTAATTAAAGGTTGCACTTTAAGCCGGCCCGTTGAGATAAACTTCAAAACCGTTTCAAAATTTCGATTCAATGTCCAACGTACAAAACCAATGGGATAATCCTGTTTATTTTGCTCATAATTAGCATCGTATCGACCTGGTCCATACGAACATGAAACTTGAAAAGTCAATTCCTTTTCGTAGAAATCAGCACGGTTAATATTCAATCCCACAACGCCTACTAACACAATTCTTCCTCGTTTTCGGGTCATTTTTGCTGCCTCCGAAATCACGTTGTTTGAATTAGTGGAGGCTGTTATAATTACCGAATCAACGCCAATGTTTTTGGTAATTTCTTGGACAATTTTTACAGCGTCAATATCCTCCGAAACCTTGAAAGTTTTTATACCTGTTGTGTTTGCTATATCAACTTTGGATTGGTCAAAATCAAAGGCAATTATATCGCAGCCATTCGCTTGCAATAGTTGTATAGTTAATTGACCAATGAGTCCAAGGCCAATTACGGCGACAGTTTCTCCCAATGTCGGATCTGCTAACCGAATTCCCTGCAAAGCAATTGCTCCAACAACTGTAAAAACGGCTTCATCGTTAGAAACATTGTCTGGAATTATTGATACCAAATTTTTTGATACACAAACTACTTCCGCATGAGATCCATTGGATGCTACACGGTCGCCAATTTTGAAGTCGGTTATTCCTTGTCCAACTGCTATCACCTCGCCAACGTTGCAATATCCCAAAGCAATTGGTTCGGATAATTTTCTAAAAACAGCTTCAACGGTTGGTTTCAACCCATCAGTTTTGATTTTTTCAAAAACCTGTTTCACTTTTTCGGGTTGTTGTTGCGCTTTTTCGATAAAATTAGCCTGCCCGAATTCTACCAGCATTTTCTCGGTACCGAAGGATACCAAACTACACGCAGTTTTGATTAATACACAACCTTTCTGTACCTGCGGAACAGGTGTTTCTTCTAAAATTGTCTTGCCAGTTTGTAGGTGTTGAACAAGTTGTTTCATGAGTTAATTAGTGTATAATGGAACGCATCTACAGCTTATGCGTTCCAATTTTTATTTTACAATTTCGATACTAAAATCTCTGCAATTCTTTCCGCTGTTTTTCCGTCCCAAAGTGGTGGAATTTGTCCTTGTTTGGTCTTTCCATTCAAAATTTCTACTAATTTTAAGTGAACTGTATGAGGATTTAAGTCGGCCAATAACTGATTAGTTCCAATTTCAACTGTAATTGGTCGTTCCGTAGAATCCCTAAAAGTCAAACAAGGCACTTTTAAAAATGTCGTTTCTTCTTGAATG
>Ga0114959_10001170_pt1 | contig 23514 bp, 21 predicted proteins | sample C_130625_EF_Meta_FD_87317 | JGI IMG/M metagenome (GOLD analysis project Ga0114959, IMG submission 87317) | Freshwater microbial communities from Lake Croche, Canada to study carbon cycling - C_130625_EF_MetaG | ecosystem: Environmental > Aquatic > Freshwater > Lake | place: Lake Croche, Canada... | reverse complement strand
TTTTTTTTTTTTTTTTTTTTTTAAAATAAACTTATTTGTACCCAGGAACCCAGCCAGCTTTAAAAATGTAAGTTATTGATTTTATTGGATAATATTTATTTACTCTGCCTGGGTTGCCGAGGGGCTTTTTTTTGGATAAGTAGATATATGGGAAACAAATTGTACGTATACCAAATCCAAGGTCTGCTAGAAAGACCTGATCGAAGCATTGGTGGACTGCGTGTTTTAGTTTGTTTCTTGGATAAATTTGAAAGCGTTGACGCACCATCTAACATACTGGACAAAGAAATGCTTGCTTACTTACGATTTAGATCTTTGGCATGTGACTACCTTGATATATCAAAACTGCCTCACCCTATCGTAAACAGATTGCGCAAGTCTCTTGGCCAATATTTAGATAAGTATGTCATCGAACATTTTTAATGGCGGTGTCAGTACAAACCCTTATACCCTGCCCGCGTGGCTGGTATAAGGCTGGTGAACTACAAAAGGGATCCCTAGTATTTGGTAGGGATGGTTTGGCCAATGAGGTTATATCAACCCAACTCTATATACCCACCAAGATGTATCGGCTTTGGTATACCGACGGCACCTACCTAGAATGTGACGGCCACCAGCGAATAGAGTACATCCCCGAAGCCCAAAGATATAACAGAACAAAAAGAAATGCTATTCGGCAACGCTCCCAACGCAGCGACACCAAGATACGGTTTAAGACAGTGCAAGAGTTTTTTGATGGTGGCGTAAGGGACAAACGCAATCGTTTGGATTTCTCAACACCAACCTGCCAACCTGTTAACTTTTATACCGAAGACTTTCCTGTTCCCCCGTTTATTGTTGGCTGGTGGTATTCAAATAGAAACACCAACCAGGCACGATTAACTATCCGTGCCAAAATTAAAGACGATTTTATTGCCACATTGCATAAACTACGGTGGCGTGTTATTAAAAAGAAAAATGGCATAGTTTCAATACCGCAGTCTATTGGGACCACAATGCTAACCCGGTACCCAACAATACCCACCGTAATGCCAAATGATTATATGTTTGGTTCAATTGAGCAGCGTATTGAATTACTCCAGGGTATTATGGTTAACTACACTGACTCATATAAAGCATCACAAGATTTATTCTTTATTGAAACAAAAAACCATAAGTTTGCCAGAGTTATTAAGGGCGTATTAGAATCACTTGGTGTTAGGGTAATGTATTTAGAAAGAGGTAAAGATACACACCTTAAATTTAGGACTGAGATGCCTTTATTACCTTGGCAGGTAAAAACAAAACCACATACAACATACAAGTACCGACTTATAGCTGAGGTGCATGAGATAACACCGAGACCTTGTATCCATATTGAAACGGAGAAGCCGATGTTAATATCGGCTAGCTACATAAGTTCATGGCACTAACAAAACCCCAAGAAAAAATCTTAGCGACCTTTGCGCAACAAAACAAACACTGGCCCAAGGAACAGCTTGCCCTGGCCCTGTGGCGTGTTCGATGGGAGCTTACCGCACTAGACCACCAAAAAGAACCCAATGATTCCTACGATACTTTATTCCTCTGTGCTGGTCGCGGTGCAGGTAAGACTCACATGGCCTCAAACTGGATCGGCCTTCGAGCTGCACTGCACAACAACACACGTTGGCTTGTTACTGCCCCGACATCAAACGACATTAGAGCAACCTGCTTTGAGGGCGACTCTGGACTTTTAGGCATCATACCCCCCGAACTTATTGAAAACTACAACAAGTCGCTTTTTGAGATTCACCTTAAGAACGGCTCGCTGATCCGTGGCATCCCTGCCTCCGAACCAGAGCGTTATCGTGGTACACAGTGGCATGGTGCCTGGATGGACGAGCTTGCGGCGTGGGAGTACCTTGACGACGCCTGGGACCAAATTCAGTTTACGCTGCGTCTTAAGGACCCACGACTACCAGGCGTACAGCAGATTGTCACCACCACACCAAAACCCAAAGAGCTCATCGTAGACCTTGCTGAGGGTAAGATTGGTGGTGAAGTGTTTATGGTTAATGTCAGCTCTTATGCCAACCGTAAAAACCTCTCTAAATCATTTTTCATCGCCCTTGAGTCCTATGAAGGCACAGACTTAGGTAAGCAGGAGATTGAGGGCGCCATCCTTGACCCAGAAAATTCTGGCATCATCAAGCGTGGGTGGTTTCGTAAATGGCCCGCCAAAAAACCAACGCCTACACTGGAATACGTTATTGCATCATACGACCCAGCAACATCCGAAAAGACCATGAACGACCCAACAGCCTGCACAGTGTGGGGAGTATTTGATGACATAGACAAGGGTACATGCTTGATACTTTTAGATTCTTGGGATAATCACCTTGCGTATCCTGAACTGCGCCGCCGCGTGATTGACGACTTTAAGGAGGTGGTGTACGGGGCAGATAACGACTTTGGTAAGGGTAAAAAAGCGGACCTCATTTTGATGGAAGATAAATCTGCTGGTATCTCCCTCATACAAGAGCTTCAAGGATCTGGTGTGCCCGTCCGTGGTTACAACCCAGGACGCGCCGATAAGGTGCAGCGTTTGAACATTGTGGCGCCACTAATTGCTAAGGGTAAGGTTTACATTCCAGAAGATTCAAATAAACCTGGCGAGTATGCAGACTGGGCTAAACGGTTTATGAGGCAGGTGTGCTCCTTTCCCGAAGCTGGTGGACATGATGACTACGTTGACTCACTATCACAAGCCTTACGCGTTCTCAGAGACTCTGGCTGGATTACGCTTGACCCCCTGCCCGCAAGAGACTATGACTACGCCGACGATGAGCTCAGAAAACGCCGTTTAAACCCCTACGCTCAATAGTGGGGCGGAAACTGTTTAGTTTTTGGATATGTAGTTATAGGTAGTTTGTTTAGCCACCACATTCTAATAATAAAATGAACCCAATCAAGAGCCCACAAGAAATGATTTACGAGGAAGCCGGTCTTCCACACTATGCCCCCGGTGGCTCCGTTCTATCCTCTGGCGGCCAACAGCTATTCAAAAACCTATCTAAAAAATTAACTGGGGTTCTTGGTAGAGCGCCAACAGCTCAAGAGCTACACCAACTTGAACAAGAAATCCACGCACTAGCAAAACCAACCTCCACAATGGAAGGTGCTAACTTAGCCCGTGTTGCTAAACAAGAGCCACACCCAGACATGTTTGCTGACACAGAAGGCCGCTTATTTCCTAGAACATCTGAAGGAACAATGCCAACTCCAAGACAGCGTCAATATACCGCGGGACAACTACAAGGTCCTCCTCTTGCTGGAGAAAAATATGTTGCAAACAGCAACTATGCACAGGCGTTTGACCCGCGCGATGAATTTATAACACAAATGAACACAGGCCGCGGTAACCGCGGCACATGGTTACACGCCAGCCCAGAAGCAAACGCTGCCGACGAAGCTGGTTTGTTAGACGATATGTACACTGACACACCTTTAGGTGGTCACCCGCAACAATCTGTCACACCAGCAAATGATTACTTAGCCCAGTTGGCCGATGTTATGCAAGCTGCTGGTAAAGAACATGACTACACAGGCATGGGCGCAGCAGTTTATGGTAACCGCCCGTCATTTGGTGCGGGCACTTTAACAAAACAACAAAAAGCAGAATTAGAAGCATGGCGCGAACAAGCCCGCGCTGCAGGCATACCTGAATCTGCAATTATATCAAAACCATCTCAGCTTGGTCGTCAATTTCAATACCTAGAAGAAGAACGCAGTCTTGGACCAACAGGCCCAGAGTCGCGCATGGCCCAAGGTGGTCCAGTTCAACATTTTCTTTCTGGTGGCAGCGCGTTAACCCACGCCACCTACGCAGCACCATCACTACACGAAGTTCCAGGCGCAGTTAAAGCCGCAAGAACTGGTAACTACGCACCAGCTATGTCAACAGGCTTAGACATTGCCCAGGCAATGCTTCCGTTTACGCCAGCGTTTGTAGCACCCCAGTTAGCTCTTTATTCACCTGAACTTGGCGATAGCACAATTGAAGGCTTTAAAAGACAAGAAGCTGAACGAAAAGCTGCCAGAGAAGCCGCTGTTCAAGACCAAATTCGTAGGGCGCAAATGTACGACTACAACAAATTTAAGTTTAATAAATAATGGCACTCCCACAATTACCAATTCAGTCTGGCGCTAACTTGGCTTCCCTAGAAACGGAAGATGAACTTAACACGGCGATTGATCAAGAAAAAGAAATTGACGAGTTTGCTGATCAGTTAGGTTTAGAACCCAGCGAAGCAGATGAAGAAGTCATTGAGTTAGATGATGGCAGTGTAGTAATCAATTACACACCCACTGAAGGTCCACAGGAACAGCCTGAGTTTTATGAAAACTTGGCTGAAGTGTTTGATGAAGACACCTTATACAGCCTTGCCGACGAGTACATAGAATTAGTTGAGGTTGACCATGAGGCACGTAAAGAACGTGACAAACAGTATGAGGAAGGCTTACGTCGCACCGGCTTGGGTAAAGATGCTCCTGGTGGCGCTACTTTTGATGGCGCTTCTAAGGTTGTGCATCCTGTTATGGCAGAGTCCTGCGTTGACTTTGCCGCATCTGCCGCTAGGGAGCTCATTCCACCTGAAGGGATTGTAAAGTCCGAGATTAAGGGTGAACCAGACAAAGCACGCGAAGATACAGCCAATCGTAAAGCAACATTTATGAATTGGCAGCTTACCGAGCAAGTTCCAGAATACCGGGATGAGTTTGAGTGCATGCTTACTCAGCTACCATTAGGTGGTTCACAGTTTATTAAATGGCGTTGGGACGACGAACAAAAACGTCCAATATGCGAATGGGTACCAATTGACGCCATTCTCCTTCCATATTCCTCAACAAACTTTTACACAGCGCAGCGTGTTACAGAAGTACAAGACATTACAGAAGACGAATACCAGCAACGTATTGATGCAGGTATCTATCGTGACTTAGACAATGTTACATTAACAAGCATTGACGCAGAAGAACAGACTCGTTCACAACAAGCCAACGACAAGATTGAGGGTAAAGACACCCCATCTAAAAACATTGACAATGTTCGCCGTATTTATGAGATTACCTGCTTCTTGCGCCTTGATGACGATAAAGAAACAAAGGGTCGTCGAGCCCCATACATTTTAACAATTGATGAGTCTAGCGGCAAGGTCCTAGCGCTCTATCGTAACTGGGCATACGGCGATGAAAAACTTACTAAGCTTGACTGGTATGTCGAGTTTAAATTCATTCCTTGGCGTGGAGCTTACGCCATTGGATTGCCTCACCTTATTGGTGGCTTGTCTGCTGCTCTTACCGGTTCTTTGCGTGCTCTGCTTGACGCTGCTCATATCAACAACAGCCAGACGATGCTTAAACTCAAGGGTGGACGCATTGGTGGGCAGTCAGACCGAATAGAGCCTACACAAGTAGTTGAGATTGAGGGAGCACCTGGCGTTGATGATGTACGTAAGATTGCAATGGCAATGCCATTCAATCCACCGTCACAAGTTTTATTCAGTCTGCTTGGTTGGTTAACCGACGCCGCTAAGGGCGTGGTTACAACAGCCGAAGAAAAGATTGGCGATGTAAACGCTAACACTCCCGTTGGCACAACACAAGCCTTGATTGAACAGGGTGCAAAAGTATTCTCAGCCATCCATGGCCGTTTGCACCGCAGTCAAGCAAAGTCTTTGGCGATTCTCTCACGAATCAACCACTGGTACTTAGATGAAATGGACAACCAGTCCGGCGTGGAAATTGAAGTTCGTGACTTTGCGGACAACAACGACATCCGCCCCGTATCCGATCCTAACATCTTTTCTGAAACGCAACGTCTCGCACAAAACCAAGCCATTTTACAGATGGCTACGCAAGCACCACAATTGTTCAACCTGCGAAATGCGTATGAGAGAGTTTTAAAGCAGCTCAAAGTACCTAACATTGATGAGATATTGCCAAACCCTATGGGGGTTAATGAGTCCAATCCAGCGTTGGAAAACGTCTCAATGACCATGGGCCAACCAGCCGCCGCGTTCCCAGACCAGGATCATATTGCTCACATCAAGATCCACCTAGCATACGCGCAGGACCCGAACTATGGTGGAAGTCCGCTGATTGGCCCATCCTTTGCACCACACGCAATTGAGCACATTAAGCAGCATTTAACACTGCACTACCTGCAGTCCATGCGCAGCTATGTCGCAAAAGCTTCTGGACAGGACAAGGACACACTGGACCTGCACGAAGAAAAGCCACTTAAACAAGACGACCAAAAAGCTCTTGCACTAGCAGCTCAGATGGTACAACAAGATTCTCAGCAAGTATTTGCCCAAGAGCAGCCTGGTATCCAGCAGTTGTTCCAAAAAGTTCAGCAAATGCAACAAGGCCAGCAAGAGGCTGCTATGATGGCAGATCCTACGGCCCAGGTACTTCTTAAGACTCAAATGGCTGAGACACAGCGTAAGGCCCAAGAAGCCCAACAAAATGCTCAGATGGAAACACAACGTAGCCAACAAGAGTTTCAGGTTAAGGTTGCTGAATTGCAAGCCCGTGTTCAAGACCTGCAGTCTAAGTACCAGGTTCAAAGTAACATCGACAGTCAAAAGAACGCAACCCAAATTGCAATTGCCAACATTAATAACGCAGCTAAAGAGCGTATTGCCGAGATTACAGCCGGTGCGCAGTTTACAATTGACCAGCAACAACTTGAACATGAACAAAACATGTCTGCCTTGGAAGCTATTCAAGCGTCCGAGCAAGACATCCGCCAACATGGTTTGGCTGTACAGCAGCAACAATTTGACCAACAGGCTCAGGCTGCTGCCAAACAAATGGAACTAGCCCAAGCTCAACAGCAACACGAACAACAGCTACAACAGTCTTCACAGCAACACCAACAGGGCATAATGCAAGCCGATCAGCAACATCAACAACAAATGGCTCAAATGGCCGAACAACAAGCAATGCAACCAAAACAACCACCTACAGAGGGACAAGTATAATGGCAATTAAGAAGCAATCTGGCGAATTAGGTTTTCGTCAAACTTACAAACAAACAGGCATGATGTCTTCAGGCGGCGGTCCAGAGGACAAAACACTAGACGCAGGCCCATCTGGATCACACCGCGATAACAACTGGAAAGTTGGCGCTAAGCAGAATAAGCTTACTAAGTCACAAAAAGTCGGTCAAGATAAAAACCTAAAAGACATTGGCGGCGGAAATTTTTATTAATTAGGGCGCCGTTTCTCATATTTCTGGATAAGTAGTAATATGAGAGATATTTTAAGCGAAATCCTGCATAGGATTAAGAGCGCAAAAAATTTGACTGTAGAAACGGTAGCTACAGGACAAAGCATAGATGACTTTGCAAAATACCAAAGAATTCTAGGCGAAATAGCTGGGCTTGAGAAAGCCCTTATGATAATTGACGGCATTCTTACCGAGGATGAGGAAGATCAAGATCTGTAAAGATTAAGGAGCACTGAATAGTGTTTGATGTAAAAGCAAATGAAGAACCAGATTTACGCACAGAAGAAGAAGTTTTTCCAAGCGTAGACCCTGGAATTGAAGTTGTTGGTGATCGAGTTTTAGTTCAGCTAAGACGAGAAAAAACAACCAGCAAAGGTGGCATAATTTTAGTTGATGAAACTAGGCAAACTTTGAAGTTTAATGAGACGGTAGCCAAGGTTGTACAAATTGGTCCGCTTGCTTACAAAAACCTCAATGATCTTAGTGACTGGCTAGAGGGTCCCTGGTGCAAAGTTGGTGATTTAGTTCGTACAATCAAGTACGGCGGTGACCGATTTGTGCTAGATACTGGTGATGGTGGCGCCCCCGTGGTGTTTATCACCCTTCAAGCAAGAGAAATAATCAGTAAGATTAAATCTTTTGAACACGCACAACGCCAAAAAGCGTTTATTGATTAATTTTGGACAAAATTATGGCAGATAACCAAGAAAAAGACATTCCTATTAAGGAAATGGAAGACGGCAGCATACAAGCGGCCTATCAACTCGAAGAAGACCCTTTTGAGGGTGAAGAAAAAGAAGCAAAAGTCGATAAAGAAGACGAAAATGACGTTGAGCAACATGCCGAAGGTGGCGAAGTTGACGATCATGACGATTCTGACGAAGAAAACGACGGCGAAACAGAGAATGAGCGTGAAAAAATCCGTGAAGCCCGCCGTCAAGAGCGCAAACTCAAGAAAGAGTTGCAAAAACAGCGTGATGCCAGTGCTAAAAACAAGATTAGCGCACTAGAGCGCCGTAATGAAGAGCTGGCAAGGCGTTTGGCAGCAGTAGAAAACACCGCAGCATCTTACCAATTTGTCCAAATTGACAAAACTATTGAAGATGAAGCCACCCGCGTAGAATATGCAAAGATGAAGCTGGTGCAGGCCGCCCAATCTGGCGATGCTAACGCCCAAGTTGAGTATTTGGAGCAGCTTCAAGACGCAAAACAAAGATTAATGCAGGTTCAAGCCTACAAGAAGCAACAGCTTGAAACTGCAAACCAACCAAAACAAAATGTTCCAAATCCAGTCTCCAACGAGACCCAAAAGAACGCCACAAAATGGTTGAAAAAGAATTCCTGGTACGATCCGCAGGCACGCGACACAGACAGCCGCATTGCCAAGGTAATTGACCAAGAACTAGCCGCAGACGGATGGGACCCATCAGACAGTGAATACTGGGATGAGTTAGATAACCGCCTATCTGCGCGTTTGCCACATCGGTACACAAAACAAGGTGAAAATAAGATGAAGAGAGCTGGTCCAACAGCGTCAACAAGGACCGCTAACCCATCTGGGAAGAATGGTCAAACCATTACCTTGAGTCGTGAAAGAGTACAAGCGATCAAAGATGCCGGAGCCTGGGATGACCCAGCCCGACGCAACAAGATGATCAAAGCATACGCCACATACGACAAAGACAACCGAAACAATTAAGGAATAATATATCATGGCAAACAACAGAATTAAACGTGACCTCGATGATCGCATTGCGGATCGAGTAGAAGCAACAATTATGGATCGTGGTAACGCGAGCCAAGACGACATAGCAAGAAAAGAACGCCTTGATGCGTTCAGAGATAAGTGGGCAAATAGCGCACTTCCCGATATTCCAGGCGGGGCTATTCCTGGGTATCATTTGTGTTGGTTGTCAACAACTAACACATACGACAGTATCGACAAACGTATCGCATTGGGCTATGAGCCAGTGAAAGCCGGAGAATTAGGACAGGGCTTTGGAACGCTGGGCAAGATGAGTTCGGGCAAGTTTGAAGGCTGTGTTTCGTGCAACGAAATGATTCTCTTTAAGTTACCAGAGGACATTTACCAAGAAGTGATGCGTATGCTACACCTTGAAGACCCTATTGAACACCAACGCAATATTACTGCGCAGGTACGAGATACGGCACAAGGTAACAAGGGCGGACGTTCAGTTTTGGAAGGTGGACTTTTGGAAATGGAAAAAGATTCTGCTCGTGCAGCGAATAAAAACATCCGTTTTTCATAACTAACTTCTTAATTCAAAGGAAAAAGACAATATGTCTACAGCATTTCAACCCTTTGGCATGAAGCCCGCATATCACCCAAGCGGCTTAGACCGTTCTGTACCATTCGCTGGTACAAACAGCTTTGTCCCTGGTGTGGTTTACAATGCGCCGTACGCTTTGAGCGCTGGTCAGTCTTTCTACCAGTACACTCCAGTTGCGGTGAATTCATCGGGCCAATTGACCATTGCAGCACAAGCAGCAGGCGGTTTAGGAACCCGCGTTTATGGCGTATTTGACGGTGTTGAGTACAACACTGCTGAAGGTCGTCGTACTGTTGGTAAATCTATCTCACTAACATCTTTAGCTGCAGCTAACAGCATCGTATTCTGGATTTTCCAAGACCCAGCTCTTGTATACGAAATCCAAGTTAATGGTTCTGTACCAGCAACAGCAATCGGCAGCGAATACAACTTTGACACAACAGCAGGCTCTACAGTTGCTGATGGCTACACAATCGGTAACGGTGGTGCAGGCTTCTCAACAACCGCTTTGTTATCTACTCCAGTAGCTACAGGCACACAGGGTCAAGTTCGTGTGGTAGGTCTTGGACGTGAAGTAGCATTCTCAGGCGGTCCTGGTGGTTATCCATCATTGAACCAATGGGGTGATGCTTACACAATCGTGCAAGTACAAATCGCTAACAGTTTAACTATCGCTCCTAGCGTAGCAGTCTAATAACGAAAGAAAAGGAATAGCAAATGGCAACCCCAATGCGCAGTACCGACTTTCGTGCGGTAGTCGAACCGATTATCAACGAAGTCTTTGATGGCGTTTACGAACAACGCGCCGACGAGTGGAAAGGATTTGTAGAACAGATCCAGGGTATTCCACGTAACTACCATGAAGAAGTAATGCTCTTCGGTATGAACGCAGCTCCTGCAATGCCTGACGGCACTCCAGTTAGCTACGATCAGGGTGGTACATTGTACATCACCCGTTTCATCTACCAAATCTATGGCTTGGCATACGCCTTGACCAAAGTTTTGATGGAAGACGGCGATCACATCCGTATCGGCTCCACATTCGCTAAGCATCTTGCTCAGTCTATGATTGAAACCAAAGAGACATTATGTGCAAACATTTTGAACTTTGCTTTCACCGCAGGCTATGTAGGCGGCGACGGCGTTACTTTGATTAACACAGCACACCCAATCGCTAACGGTCAGGTTTACTCTAACCAGTTAACTACAGCTGCTTCTTTGAGCCAAACTTCTGTTGAACAGTTGTTGATTCAAATCCGCTCTGCAGTAGACAACAATGGTAAGCGTATCCGTTTGAAGGCTGAGCAGTTAGTTGTTCCACCAGCACTCGAGTTCCAGTCTGAGGTTATCCTCAAGTCTGTTCTCCGTTCTGGTACAGCTGACAACGATTTGAACCCAATCAAGTCAACAGGTATGTTGCCAAAAGGCACACACGTTGTTACTCGTTTGAGCTCAAGCAAAGCCTGGTGGATCCAGACTGACGCAGAAAACGGTCTCATGCTCGTAATGCGCCGCCCAATGGAGAAGTCCATGGAAGGTGATTTCGAAACTGATTCTATGCGTTACAAGGCCACTGAGCGTTATGCTACAGGCTGGCACGATGCCCGTAACATCTACGGCACACCTGGTTTGTAATCCAAACCACGCAATAACAAAAAAGCCACCCCAAAAAGGTGGCTTTTTTGCATTTTAGGGCGCTTTTTTAACTTTATTTGGATAAGTAGTTATAGAGGAATTCTATCCATCCCCGCACGACGGCCAATCCTCTAGGCCGACGACCTGGCGACGGCGGGGAACTACCAGGTTAAGGAAAATATAATGTCTAGCACATTTACATCACCCATTCGCATTAACAAGCGCAATAACCCAACAAATAATGGCGTTATTGCCCCATCAAACACTGGCGCAGTACAGTGCGCACAGCAACAGTTTTTTGCCCCCATTTCAGCACCCCGAGCCGCTGGTGCACTCCCAACATACAAGTTTGGAGAGACTACCCCATCTGCGTTTGTAATTCCAGCGGGTTCAATTATTCAGGGCTTCCAGTTCTACCAAACTCAAACCCCTTCAGCCATCACAGGCGGCACTATCACCGCTAGCTTGTCTGTAACCGACCCAATTACTGGTGTGGTCACAACAACGCCGCTAGGTTCAGTTGGGATAACCCTCATTGGTGGAATAACCAACTTTGCCCTAAACCAAAATTCTACCGCTGTTAACCTTTTTGCCAACACAGGCCCACTTGACGCAGTTCTTTCCTTTAGCACCTCAGCAATCACTGCCATTACTGGCACCGCTGCAGGTGTATTCTCTTTTACATATACAGCCCGCAATCCCGACGGTAGCATTACCGCGTACGGCAGTGGCTACACAAATAATTAATAGGAAAATACCATGTCAAGCACATTTACCTCACCAATTCGCATTAACAAGTTCAACAACTCAACAAACAACGGCGTTATTGCACCATCAAACACTGGCGTGACAACCTGTTCACAACAACAGTTCTTTCCTGGTATTTCAGTGCCCGTATCAGCTGGCACAGTCCCCACATTTAAGATCGGCGACACAGCGCCAACACCACTGGTTATCCCAGCTGGTTCAAACTTGGGAAGTATCAGATACTACCAAACTTCAACACCATCAGCCATCACTGGTGGCGTTATTACAGCCTCAATTCAAATAACAAACCCAACCACTGGCGCAATCACAACAACACCGATTGGAAGCTACACACCATCAACAGTGCCTGATAACAATAATTTTACATTAGTCAACAACGCAGCCACTGCGGCAATCTTTAACAACATCGGCCCATTAGATGCAACTATCGTGTTTACAAACACAGCAATCACTGCAATCACTGGCACACTGGCGGCTACATTCTCTGTCAACTACACACCGCGTAACGCTGATGGCTCCATCACAGCCTACGGCTCTGGTTACACTAACGCCTAACAGGTCTAGGAAAATATAATGTCAAGCACTTTTACAACACCACTACGCATTAATAAGCGCAATAATCCTACCAACAACGGCGTTATTGCACCATCAAACACTGGCGCAGCATCTTGCTCACAAAGTCAGTCTCTTGCCCCAATTTCAGCTCCGATTGTTGCAGGCACATTACCAACATTTAAAGCTGGTGAAACAACCGCAACACCGTTAGTTCTCCCAGCGGGTTCTAACATCGGTGGATTTTTGTTCTTCCAAACTTCAGCACCGTCAGTCCTTACAGGCGGCGTCATTACAGTTAGCGTTGAAGTAACAAACCCAACTACTGGCGTAGTTACCTCAACCAACATTGGAACAGTAACACCGACAACAACTGGCGGCTTTATTGGTTTAACTTTAGTGTACAGCGGTGCAGTTGGAGCCATTCTTCAGAATGTAGGCCCACTTGATGCGGTAATTAAATTTACAAGCACCGCAATCACGGCAATCACTGGCACATTGGCTGGTACGTTTGTCATATATTACACACCGCGCAATGCTGATGGTTCCATCACCGCATACGGTGCCAACCTCACAAACCAATAATTAAGGAATAAGAAAATGGCACTCGGTGATTTAGTAGGCGTAAGCCTAAGTCAAGGGATACGCGCAATTGACCAAGGAGACGGTACATTCCTTCTCCAGGTAAACACAACCAGCGGCGTACCCACATCTACTGTAGTAACTCGCTATATTGCAACCGCAAACTCTACTGGCGTTTTTACTGGCAATATACTACAGTCTATCCAAAACTACAACGCCAATACTGGTGCGTTACTCTCAACCTCTTGGCAAAACCTTACCCTAGGTACAAACTTAGCAGGCGCACCCCCACCTGGCACATACGCACCACAGGCATCTGGTAACCCATACGGCACACAGTTCTTTAATTACCAAGCTACTGCCGCAACAGGAACCGCAGTTGCGATCGGTGATATTGTGCAGCGTTCGGTAAACACTGACCTTGTAACTGGCTTACCAATTAACTCATGGGTTAACATCACCAAGGGCACAGTCCTTACTGGCGTTGGTATTCCCCCAATTAATACACTGACACCAGCTGAAACACTTGCTAGTCAAAAGTATTTGTCTGCCCAGTATTTGTACACTGTAACGACGGCATTTGGTGGTAACGTTGTGGGCGACACAATGTCACGCTATGATGTTATTAACGGCACGACAGTACCCCCAACAATTATCAGCACAAGCTGGACAAACGTTACCACTGGCTTACCTTACCTAGGAGTAGTTAACTACGCTAACTTGGCGCCAGGTCAAAACCCACCAAACGCACCATCTACAGCGAGCCTTACTAACGCTACTGGCGTTGGCTCCACACCAGCGGGTGCTATTGAGGTTAGCTTTGCTAACATTGGCGCGGCTAACGCAATTGTTGCAGGTACAACAATTCTTCCAGGCACAGCGGTTAATTACCAAGCTGGCACCAACGGAACTATTGCCGCAATCGCATACGACGCAACTGGCACAACGTTGGCCATTGCTACGCTAATTTAAAGGATAGATCATGGCAGGCTTTTCAACAGCTCCGGGAACCTACGTTTCCAATTACACCGAAGTAACAACCCAGTACGTTGCCACCGCAAACGGCACAGGCTTTGCTACTGGTGACGTACTTCAACAGACCCAAACATTTAACCCAGCAACAAACCCTCCAACAGTTTTGTCAACTGTCTGGTCTAACCTTACAGCGCAAACTACTGGACTGGCAGTCCCACCCTCAAACAAAATAAGTCCAAGCACCAGCGTAACAACAAAAGGCTTTACAACAGTATCAGCTGATTATCTGTACATTGGCGCAGCAACAGCAGATTATAGTAACAACAATGTGTTGCAAAGTGTCTCCACATACGACACATCAACGTCACCCACAACACTGGTTAGCACAGTTTGGAACAACATCTCACAGGGAGTTTACGGCATTGCCACGCCCCCACTCCCTGCAAGAATAAGTGGAATAAAGAACCCAGCATATCAAGTAATTACATCATTCTACCGCGTCGTTAACGCGTTCACTGATGCTTCAGTTGGTGATATTGTCATGGCAAAGTATCGCATAGCTTATGATAATAAGATTTTGCCAGCTGACTCAATTATTTACACAAACATCACCACACAAGTCGAAATATCTGTATCGTTCATGTCGGACTTAGAGCCAATTGACGCTGTTAACGGTGTTCGTCAGGTAACTACAAACAACTACTACGCAATTGCAACTGTGGCTACTCAGTACACGATTGGTGATGTAGTTCAGAACGAACTTGAGCTAGATCTCTCTACCTCACCACCAACTATAGTGTCTAGCACCTGGTCTAACCTAACCACTGGCTCTAGTATTGCAACTCCGCTACAAACGAATATCCTGCCAGTTGGCACCCCATCATCTAGTGGCGGTGCAGCTGGCACAGTAACAAACCTATACAGTGTTGTTACTGGCTTTGCTCAAGGTAACGCACAGGACATCGTTGAAAATGTAATTTCGTACAACCTAACAACAAACCCACCAACAAAAATTGGTTCAGTTTGGAATAACGTTACACAAAACGTAACTGGCATTACAGCGCCAACTATTACCAACCTAGCTGCATTAAACACGCCCTTAGCTGAAATTAACAAAATTTCATCTACAGCAACGTTTGTTGCAAAGGCGGTTTCTGCGGGTAACTACGCAGTTGGTGATATTATTCAGAAGGTGGTTGTTTGGGATACATACTCATCACCAGCCCCAACAGCGTTCTCTGTGGTATACAACAACTTAACTTCTGGTGTTAACAACATCACGGTTAATTTGGCTGATTTAACTGCCCTTGGCGGTGCGTTAAGTAACCCAACGACAATTAGCTCAAGTCAGTTAACCGTTGCGATTACCGCCACACAGGGTCCAAGTAAAAGCTACCAAAATGGTATTATATTAACTGCCGATGGTAACAATTTACAGACTATCTATATTGGCGGAAGCAACACCGTGTCCACAACAACAGGCTATCCGCTTGTACCAGGTCAATCAATTAGCTACGGTGTTTCAAACTCAAACGCTATTTGGTACATAGGTTTAAACGCAACAGACAAACTTTTCACCACTGGAAACTAAAATATGGCAATTCCTCCAATTCCGCCTTCGCCCCCTGGTTTGCCCCGTGTAACTAGTGCTGTTAACAACAACTTTGCAACATTTACAAACAACGGCGCGGCAGTTAAAGACTCTGGCGTTGCGTTAAATGATACGTTAACAAACACATCAACAGTTTGGTCTTCATCACAAATTCAGTCGTACGTTGTTACGCAGTTACTTAACGTTCCAACACTACCAAATGTAAGGGTTGCTACAACAGCCAACATCACGCTGTCTGGAGCGCAGACAATTGACGGCGTTGCGGTGGTTGCCGGCGATTATGTTCTTGTAAAAAACCAGACCAACGCAACAAACAACGGCTTCTACTTAGCTGCCGCTGGTGCTTGGGTAGCACAAAAATATAACACCACTACACAGGCGTTTGTTAGCGCAGCTGGCACAACAACATACGGCGGGTTAAACATCAATGGTGGTATTTCTTTTGTAACAGCTGGAACAACACAAAAGAACCTACAGTACCAGTGCGCAATTCCAATTCCTGGTGCTGCATTTCCTGGCGGCTCAGCAGTAAACTTTACTGCCGTAACTAAGCTGCCTATTGCAAGCACAACAAATCGTTTTGTTGACGTTTCAGTTGGTAACAACACAAACAACAACGGCTCACAGTCATTTCCCTACGCTTCAATTCCACAAGCGTTAACTGGTGCGCAGTTTCCACTCTCTATTACACTATCTAGTTCAGCACCAGAAAGCAATACTATTAGTTGGACATCTGCCCAATCTAATACAGTTGTTCAAGGTAATAACCTAATTGGCGGTGAGCAGAGTATTACTGGCGCTCAAACATTTTTGACCGGTGGTACGCGTAATCACTTTACACTACTCACAATGAACACTGGTGCAACAGCGCCGTTCACATTTAATAGTGGTTACTTGTTCCGCAACATCTTAAGAGATTTAACAATCACCACAACAGCGTCTAGTTGGGCGGTATTACCAACTAACGCAAGTAACTACATGGTGTTAGATAACGTTCAGGTTACTAACATTGGCGTGTCCAACTTAAACCTACCAGCGTTTACCAGTCCGTTTGCGTTTTATGTAACAAACCAAAATAACGCCGCATTGATCTTCACAGGCACTGGCGCCGCAGATACACAGATTGTTATTAACAACAGCTCTGAGTATTATGTACAAGTTCCTCCAACTTATCTTGGATCAATTATATGGCAAAATACTAGCTTTAACGCTTTGGTTGGCTCTTCTGTAATACCTGCCGGTATCATTACGTCTCAGGCCCAGCTAACGACAGTTTTAAACTGGACAACTAACACCACATACGACGGCAACTACCTTATTAGTGGCTTTACACCGGCGGCAAACAACTTTAGTAACGGAGATGTGTTTACCAAGGTTACAGCGGGTGGTGTCACAAGTAACTTCTGGTTGCGCAAATTTGCGTACGCTCCAGCAACCGTTGCATCTATTAGCGGTGTTGTTTACCAAAAAGCCTCTGGTGTAACTTCATGGGTTGTATTAAATCCAGTTGCTTCAAACTACCAGTACACACAAGTCTACTACGTTGACCCAGTTGCTGGTGTGGATACAAACCCAGGCACATACAACCAACCTTGGTTGACGTTAAACAAAGCAGTATCTTCAGCAATTGCAGGTTCTATTGTTTACTTAGCCCCTGGTGTTTACTCAGGCACTGTAGCAGACGTCACAACAATCAATTTAACCTTTGCAGGGTTAAGCCAAAGCGCTATAATTGATACTAATTTCACTGTTTCTGGCATTGTAACATGTAACCTTCAAAATTTAACATTTCAAAATGGGCATACTGTAACAGCGAACTCGGGCGCAACGATTGCGGCTCAGGGATGTTTATTTAACTCAAACATACAAAACAATGTTAACTCCACAATTACATTAAATAACTGTGACACCACTGCATTAGGCCAGATTAACAATTATGCTACATTTCAGGCGTTTAACTGTAAAAGTATTGCTTCATTTGTATACTCATTTGTTAACTCTATTACCCTATTTGAAAACTGTATTTCTGTTAACTCCATTAACGCAACAAACCCAGCTAGTGTATTTGTAAAAAATTGCGATGTGGAAGGTGGTAATACATTACTATTCCCTTCGTTGGAAGTTAGTATGTCAACAGGGACTGGTTTAGTCGTTGTACAAAACACAACTCTTAACGCTACTGGTAATAGAGGTCTAGGTTTAATTAAGTTTAATACCACAGGCGGCACGCTTAACTACTCATTAGATGATGTGTTATTTAGCCCAGGTGGCAATTCGTTTGGTAGCGCCGTTCGCCTTACAGCACAGTTTGCGTTCGATGCACTAAAACTTGGCACACCACTTGAAGTAGCTAGTGGCGGTACAGGTACTAACGCACTGACAGCAAACGGCGCATTGGTTTCCAATTCGTCTGGCACCGCAGTAACAACCGTGGCTCCTGGTGCTAGTGGTAATGTGCTGACATCTAACGGCACAAACTGGACTTCCACTGCCCCAACTTTCACCAAAGTTTCAGGGAATTGGACTGTGCCCTCAGGTACTAGTAATCAAAGTATTACGCTCCCTGTAGGTCGTACGTCGCAGCTTGTTATTAAGGGCAACGGGCCAAATGCTATTTGCGAATACAACGCAACATTAGGCGTATCAAACAATAACGTTGCCGTTATTGGTTTGCAAGCTGCTTGGTATTATGCTGGTAACGGATTAGTTTGGAATTCATTACCAAGCCAGGTTATTGGCACTGCTAACACCATTATCAACAACAACCCAGCAGTAGTGCCAATTCCGTCTAACACACTTACTTGGAGCATTACTAATAACACTGGCTCAAGTCAAAACGTTTATTGGTCGTACACCATATTGCAGTAAGGTTATAAATGCCAAAATATCTAGATACTAGGGGGCGTGGTGTTTTATCTGTAGCTATTTGCGACAGGTGCAACATCAAGTTCCCCTACGAGGAGTTAAGACCCGACCCCAATTTTCCGGGCATGCGGGTATGCTCCTACGATCTAGATGTCTATGACCCATGGCGTTTACCATTCTTACCAGCGGACAACCACATAAGTCTTAGGTTCCCAAGACCTGATCAACCACTATACGGACCACGCAACGCTACTAACAACACAATCAGCACGCAGGGCGCACCAAATGGTAGCCCTAATGGTTTACCTGGTGGCGCATCAGGCAATCAGGTACCGCTGGCATACGCGCAACAAGATACCCTCATGATCGAGGATCCAGAAGCTGACAAATTTAGCGATGGTCCTGGACTACTATCATTATAAGAAGAACACATGGCCAATAAGGGAATAACGCAGTTACAAGTCGCAGGTCCACTAGCTGGTACCGAGCCACTTCCAATTGTACAAAATGGCATCACGAAACAAACGACGGCGCAAGAGATTGCTAACCTAGCACCCTCAACGCCATTGTCAACATTGATTGCCGTTGATGCAGTAACAAACATTCCAGTGTATCCGTTGTTTGCCAATATTCAATCTGGTACGGCAACAACAATATACACCAACAGCCCAAACTTGCTATACACACCAGCTGAAGGTTTGTTACAGGCGCGCGTACTGCAGGCTGACAATGGCATTGTTGTAAACAGCGCCACCGTTAGCACAAGCTACACAATCCCGCCTGGTCAAAACGGCTTGTCAAGCGGCCCAATGACCGTGGCTAGTGGCGCAACCGTAACTGTATTAGGTGGCTCTACTTGGAATATTGTTGGCGTGTACAGCTTGTTCCCATGGACATTCTCTACATCTGGTCCTAAGCTGTTTGTAAACTACAACGGCTCGCCAGTAACCTCTATTGACTCAACTGGCGCTGTTATTGCAGCTGGTTCTGTAACTGCCTTCGGAACACCATAATGCCAACACAAATTAATAACTTAGGTATTGTATTTCCAGATAACACCACGCAGACCACTGCGTCAGTGTCTACTGTGTTGCCCACGCCAGGTGCATCTGGCAACCTACTAACATCCAACGGTGCGGGTGCGTGGACTTCTGCAATTCCAGCTGTACCACCACTGGCACTGACTGCAAACAGTGTGCCGTACTCTGGCCTTACTGGCACAGTGCCAACATGGAACCAAAACACCACAGGCAACGCAGCGACAGCTACACTGGCCGCCCGCTCAACCAGCCTTGCTGGTGGCGTAGCCGGTAACCTTGCAGTTCAAACAGCGACTGGGACTACTGGGTTTATTGCGGCGCCAACCGTTGCAAACACCGCATTACAATGGGACGGCACAACGTTTTCTTGGGCAACTCTATCGGCGGTGCCTGGTGCGCCAGTAAACTCAGTACAGTACAACAATGCTGGCGCGTTTGCTGGTAGCGCAAACCTCACATACGATGGTACAAAATTAACAGCGGTTAATGACGCTTCAATTAGTTCGTTGACAGTGGGTCAAGGCCTTACAAAAAATGTAGGCGGGACAGCGTTTGGTATCAGCGCACTAGCGGCAAACACAGGAGCTGCTAACACTGCGATTGGCAATAATGCGTTTGCGTTGCTATCTTCTGGAACTGACAATGTGGCAATTGGCTCTAATGCAGCTGCCACTGTAACATCGTCTACTTCCGCAGTTATTATTGGTTCTAATGCTGCAACAAACGCTGTAAACACAGACTCTACCGTACTGATTGGTAAAAATGCTGGTGGTGCAAATCAGCTTGCTGGAACAACTGCTATTGGATTTCAGGCACTACAGATCAATGGGTTTGGCGACCAGGTGACTGCCGTTGGTTACAATGCCCTAGCTAGTAACACCTCTGGAAGTTTTTGTACGGCCATTGGTTATAACGCTCTAGCATTAAACAACGCAGACAGTAACACGGCGCTTGGATCGGCAACATTGTCCCAAAATAGTTTTGGCACACACAACACCGCCGTTGGAGCTGCGGCGTTAACAGTGTCAACAGGCATCCGCAACACGGCAGTTGGCTCCCAGTCTTTAGCTAGTAGTTTAAATGGCTCTAACAACGTGGCGCTTGGATCGTTTGCACTTAACACGGCAGCAGTGCCAGCAAACTGTGTGGCAGTTGGATCAAATGCAGCGCGTTTTACATCGAATGTGACTTTTGTTACTGCCGTTGGTTATTTTGCGGCGGCAAACACGCAGGTTTCTTACATTACCGCTGTCGGAGGAGAGTCACTTAACAATAACTCAACTGGAGACGCCAACACCGCCGTAGGGTACGCTACACTAACCACAAATCAGATTGGAAGTAATAACGTAGCCGTTGGTAACCAAGTTTTAGAAACTTCGGTATCCTCTAATAACACAGGCGTTGGAGCGTTTAGTTTACAAAAAGCAACCACAGGCTCAAACAATGTGGCTATTGGATTTAATGCTGGCACCGCAATTACGACTGGCCAGCTTAACGTTATCATCGGATCTGGCGCAGGAGCAACCTCGGCAAACATGTCAGGCAGCACGCTTGTTGGTTACGCATCTGGCGACGTCAACACAGCAGTTGGAACAACTTCGGTTGGCTATCAGTCACTACAAAACAACACAGCTGGAAGTGCAAACACCGCCGTTGGATACCAGACACTAAGGGCAAACACAAGCACAGCTAATAACACCGCCATCGGATATAATGCGTTAACAGCCAATACATCGAGTAACAATAGCGCCGTTGGGGCATATGCCTTGACATTAAATACGAGTGGTGCGCAACTTACGGCGTTTGGCTCAAACGCATTAAGTTCAAATACCACTGGCGGATTTAGCACTGCCGTAGGATACAACGCACTTCAATCTAACACAACTGGCGGATCTAACGTAGCCGTCGGCTGGAGCGCCTTACGTGCAAACATAATTGGGACTGGCAACACTGCACTGGGCTATAACACTCTGCAGGGAGTTACATCAGGCCAAAACAACATAGGTGTAGGAAACAACGCTGGCTCAGCAGTAACAACCGCATCAAACAACACGCTAATTGGAGCAAACGCAGGCTCTTCAATTACAACCAACGCTAACAACGTATTTATTGGAAGTGGAGTGGGTCCGTCTGCTACAGCCGCAGCTCAAACCGCTGTAGGTACTGGCGCGTTAGGAAATTGCACAACAGGCGATAGAAACGTTGCGGTTGGATTTGGAGCGCTTGCTTCTTTGTTTACTGGCGGTAGTAACACCGCCGTGGGTACAACCGCGTTAGTTGCGTCCCAAGGTAGTTTTAATACTGCCGTTGGTAACAGCGCTGGCATATCAATGACCACTGGATCGAACAACACGCTCATCGGCGGCTTTACTGGCACAAACGGCGGCTCGTTTGATATTCGCGCACTGTCAAACTACATCGTGCTGTCTGACGGCGCGGGTAACTTTAACCTGTATATTGACAACAACAAGAACACCGTACTTGCTGGCACGGTCAGAACAGCGGGCTATACAGTAACCGCTTTGAATGCACTCCCATCTCCCGTGGTTGGTATGCGCGCGTATGTAACAGACGCACTAGCACCAGCCTTTGGTGTCACAGTTGTGGGTGGTGGAGCAGTAACTATCCCCGTGTTTTATAATGGAGTGGCTTGGATTTGTGGGTAGTATAATTACAATATGAATTTTTATACCTACATTCACACTAAACCAGATGGAACACCATTCTATATTGGTAAAGGATCAGGTCCAAAACGCCATAAATCTAAATGCGGTCGCAATACGTATTGGAAAAACATTGTTGCTAAGTACGGATACGAGGCTACCATTTTAGCATACTGGGAAACTGAAAAAGAAGCTCATAACCATGAAGAATTATTAATTTCTTGCTTTAAAGATATGGGTTACAAACTTGCCAATTTGACAAACGGTGGAGAAGGTACCACTGGGTTTAAATGGTCTGATGAACAAAAGAAAAAACGCACAGGAAATAAAAACCTTGTTCACGGCAGTGGTGAAAAAAATCCAATGTTTGGTAAAAAAAGACCAGACCTAGCAAAAAGAAATAAAGAAATTATAAGACTGGGTGAATCCCACCCAAATTTTAAAGGTGTAGTGGTTGCAACGTGTTTAAAGACCGGCAACAAATTGGAATTACGAGGCGGTAAAGAAATGGAAGCTGCTGGATTTTGTCCAGGGCACGTATCCAGTTGCGTAACTGGCAAATTAAAAACACATAAGCAGCATACTTTTATAAGGATTTAATAGCATGACAATGAAAATCGATGGAAGCGTTGGTATTACCTTTCCAGATTCCACCATCCAAACAACTGCTTACAATGGCGGCGGTGGCTCAGTTACTGGCGTAACAGCCGTTGCGCCACTCACCTCATCGGGCGGTACCAACCCAGCAATTTCTCTGACTGGCATTGTGCCCGCAGCGAACGGCGGTACTGGCGCGGCTTCGTTATCTGGTCTCTTATTTGGTAACGGCGCATCCGCTGCCACCGCGGCCACAGCCGCTCAAGTGGCTACAGTGCTTGGCACCACACCAGTTACCGCAGCTACAAACCTAGCTGGCGGTACTGCCAACCAGATCCCATTTCAAAGTGCTTCTGGTACAACATCATTTATTCCAGCCCCTACAGTTGGAAGCACATCATTAGAGTGGAACGGCACAAACTTTGTGTGGTCTGCTTCAACAGGCACCGTGACCAGCGTGTCAGTTGTCAGCGCAAACGGTTTCGCTGGCACTGTCGCCACCGCAACCACAACACCAGCCATCACACTGACAACCAGCATTGCTGGCGTGTTAAAAGGTAACGGCACAGCCATCTCAGCGGCTGCGGCGTCTGACATTACCACCCTACTTGGTTCAACACCAGTTGGTTTGGCAACAAACCTCGCTGGCGGTTTGGCTGGTTCCTTGCCGTACCAG
>Ga0114959_10001164_pt1 | contig 23565 bp, 14 predicted proteins | sample C_130625_EF_Meta_FD_87317 | JGI IMG/M metagenome (GOLD analysis project Ga0114959, IMG submission 87317) | Freshwater microbial communities from Lake Croche, Canada to study carbon cycling - C_130625_EF_MetaG | ecosystem: Environmental > Aquatic > Freshwater > Lake | place: Lake Croche, Canada... | reverse complement strand
TAGCAGATTAATTTTTTTCGTTTCAACAATATTTTTTCAAACCCTAATTCTTGTGCTATCCAACGCAAACGCAATGTATGCGCTAATGCTAAAACGGGCGCAGGTGGCGTACCAAAACGGTCAGTTAATTTCTCTACAAATTTGAGGAGCAATTCTTCTGTTTCAATGTCGTCTAGCTCTTTGTACAAAATCAAACGTTCCGAAATATTTTCTACATAATCATCAGGAATTAATATTTCCAGGTCAGTATCAATTTGGCAATCTTGAACAAACAAATGTGTTTTTATTTGTTTGAACTGTGAGTTGTACTGAATAGCATTATCAGCACTTGCAGCAAATTCTGAATCTTCTTCGCGTAACTCTGCAATGGCTTCATCCAACACTTTCATGTACATATCAAAACCAATTTCATTGATGAATCCACTTTGTTCTGCACCTAATAAATTACCTGCACCACGTATATCCAAATCGCGCAAAGCAATATTAAATCCACTACCTAAATCGCTGAATTCTTCAAGTGTTTGAAGTCTTCTGCGTGCATCAGATGTTAATCCTACCATTGGCGGCGCAAGCAAATAGCAAAAAGCTTTTTTGTTGCTACGACCAACACGTCCACGCATCTGGTGCAAGTCACTCAATCCAAACATGTGCGCACTGTTGATGAAAATAGTGTTGGCATTACTAATATCCAAACCACTTTCAATAATGGTTGTTGCTACAAGCACATCATATTCTCCATTTACAAATGATAGCATGGTTTGTTCTAGCTTATCGCCTTCCATTTGACCGTGACCCACACACACTTTTGCATCGGGCACAAGCCTTGAAATCATACCAGCAATTTCAGCAATATTTTGTACGCGATTATGAATGAAGAAAACTTGTCCGCCACGTTCAATTTCAAACGAAATAGCATCACGAATTATCTCTTCATTAAAGGCGCATACTTCTGTTTGCACTGGAAAACGATTTGGTGGTGGAGTTTGAATTACACTTAAATCGCGCGCACCCATCATACTAAATTGCAAGGTTCTTGGAATTGGAGTTGCCGTTAAAGTAAGCGTATCAACGTTTGCCTTCATGGCTTTAAGCTTGTCTTTTGCAGCCACGCCAAACTTTTGCTCCTCATCAATAATCATCAAACCTAAATCTTTAAACTTTACTTCTTTGCCAACAAGGGCATGCGTTCCGATAACTATGTCAACCTTACCAGACTTTAAATTTTCGATGGTTTCTTTTTTTTGTTTGGCAGTTCTGTAACGGTTCATGTAATCGATGTTACAAGGAAAACCTTTCATCCTCTCGGAGAATGTTTTGAAGTGCTGCATCGCTAAAATGGTTGTGGGAACTAGCACTGCCACCTGCTTACTATCAGCTACAGCTTTGAAAGCCGCACGAATGGCAATTTCTGTCTTACCAAAACCAACATCACCACATACCAATCTATCCATCGGAAATTCCGCTTCCATATCTTTCTTAAATGCTGCAGTTGCTTTTTCTTGGTCAGGTGTGTCTTCGTAAATAAAACTAGCTTCAAGTTCGGTTTGCAAATAAGTATCTTCGCTAAATGCAAAACCTTGTTGCGTACGACGAGTAGCATACAATTTTATTAAATCATAAGCCAATTCTTTTACTCGTGTTTTGGTTCTGTTTTTTAACTGTGCCCACGTGTTGCTACCTAACTTATTCATCTTTGGTGCATGACCATCGGCAGCAGAAAATTTAGAAATTTTATGTAATGATGTGATGCTCACATACAGTATGTCATTGTCACGATACACCAATCTGATAGCTTCTTGTTGTTTGCCGCCAGCATCAATTTTTTCAAGTCCAGCAAAGCGTCCTACTCCATGGTCAATGTGTGTTACAAAGTCGCCAGGTTGCAGGTTGCTTAAATCTTTCAACGTAAGTGCCACCCTTGTGCTTTCTCTGTTTTGTTTGAGTTTAAAACGGTGGTAACGGTCAAAAATTTGATGGTCGGTGTAACAGGCAATGTTTAAATTGTAATCAATAAAACCTTCGTGAATGCTTTTTAAAATGGTAGCATTTAGCAAATCCGAAATATCTTTTTTGCCTGATACATCTTGCAAAATAGTTTCGATACGATTGATTTGTTTGGGTGTATCGGCAAATAAAATTGTTTTGATTTTTGCATTGTGATTTTGATTCAAATTTTCAATCAGCAAGTCAAAATTTTTGTTGAAGGATGGTTGGGGTTTGATATTCGTCTCACCAATACTCACAGTTCCCCATTTTTCATTCTGCTCCAATTTCGCAGAACCCACAAAAGGGAGGGGGACGAAGCCAAAAACTGTATTAAGGCTAATCGAATTACTAAAATTTACAGCTCTTCTTTTCTCTAATACTTCAAGAAAACTTTCTGAACTAACATATAATTCATCGGGTGGTAAATGCTTGATGGTGCTTTCAAGATTATCGTAAAGCTTGGTAGCCATTTCAAAATCTTTTTGCAGATAGGAGATTGCATTCGAAAAATTCTTGAACCAGTAAATGGTGTTTTCTGGTAAGTAATTTACTATGCTTTCATATTGCTCAACTACTTCTTTATCCTGAACATTCGGAATAATATTGATGAACTGAAAATGTGAAATAGACAATTGAGAAACTGTATCGAACGTTCTTAAACTTTCCACATCATTCCCAAATAATTCAATGCGATAAGGGTGTTCATTACTGAAACTAAACACATCTATTATACCTCCTCTTATGCTGTATTGGCCCGGTTCATACACATAATCAACGCGGTCAAATTTATATTCATGCAATAAATCAGTCAAAAAATCAATAGATAATTTTTCGCCTTTGTGAATGGTAAATGTGTTTTTTATAAGTTGTGTTTTGGTAATAACCTTTTCGCTGATAGCCTCTGGATAAGTTACTAATACAAGTAATTCTGGATTACGATTAATTTTATTGAGTACTTCGGCGCGGCTCAAAATATTGGCATTGTCAGTGCCTTCTAGCTGATATGGTTTGCGCGCTGAACGTGGAAAAAACAAAAGGTATTCTTCGCCCATCAAACTTTCTAAATCATTTAACAAATAAGCAGCTTGTTCACGGTCATCAGCAACAACGCAATGCACCGATTTAATGTGACCCATACTTGCAGCCATCAAAAATGAAGATGAAGAACCAACGTAACCCAATGCGCTGCACTTTACATCCGAAGCACTGTACAAAGTATCTAATAGTGAAATTGTGTTTTTATGAGAAGCGTATTTCTGTAAAATTTCTTTGGTATCCATACAAAATAGTTAAACCGCAAAAAGCATTTTGAGAAATGTTTATTGCGGAAAGTTTTAAAAATTATGAAACGCGAAAGTGGACAAAATGTTTGGTTGTTTAAAAATGAAATTATGCTCAAAAACTGAAAATTACTTCAAATTCAAACAAAAAACTTTTCTACTTTCGCACCTCAATAAATTAATAGTGTTTAGGAAAGCGATTATTATATCATTTCTGGTTATTTTGTTTGACCAGATTATTAAAGTTTACATTAAAACCCATTTCTATTTGGGCGAAGAATATTCAGTTGCTGGAAATTGGTTTATACTACATTTTACCGAAAACAATGGAATGGCTTTTGGTCTTGAGTTTGAAGGCTCTTGGGGAAAATTATTTTTAAGTTCTTTTAGGGTAATAGCCATCAGTGGTTTGGGATATTATGTTTATTATTTATGTAAAACCAATGCTCACAAATGGTACATTATAAGTATGGCTTTGGTTTTTGCTGGAGCTTTGGGCAACATCATTGATAGTGTATTTTATGGTGTAATCTTCAATGAAAGTTATAATGAAATTGCCACCTTTATGCCTGCTGAAGGAGGATATTCATCATTAATGTATGGAAGAGTAGTAGATATGTTTTATTTTCCAATTCTTCATGGAACATTTCCAAATTGGCTACCAGTTTGGGGTGGAGAAGAGTTTGAATTTTTTAGACCAGTTTTTAATTTAGCTGACTTTTCAATTAGTTGTGGTGTTGGCATAATGTTATTAAATCAGAAAAAGTTTTTTAAAGATGATTTAAAAAAAGAATCATTAGGTGAAAATACTCAACAATAGAAAACACAAATGCAACTTTATTAAAAGTATCTTAAAAGAAAAAGCACCCTTTTTTATAAACTTTAATCTTGAAAAAAACTAGTTATCAATACTTTAAATATATTTTGATTTATTAATTTTTCTTATAGATTTGTTTTTGTTATGCAAAGTTCTACAATAATTGCCATCTTATTTTTTTCAGCTTCATGCCTTTTTTCGATTTTAATAAATTCCATTTTTATGAAGTTTTTCAGGAATTTGGGAATGCGAAATGTTGATGAAAATCAGGTTCGTTGGGCATCGCAAGCAAAACCTGCCATTGGCGGTTTGTCTTTCTTTATCGTTTTTTTGATATCTATTTCTGCTTATTCCTTCTCAGGCAACCATCAAGACATATTAGAAAATAGGCAGCTACTTGGCATTATATTGGCGTCTACTCTCGGTTTTGTAATTGGGTTAGCCGATGATGCTTACAATACGAAGCCAATATTAAAATTTGGTGGTCAAGTGTTATGCGGTTATATCTTACTTTCCATGCAAGTAAGTATACACTTATTTGAGAGTAATGTATTAAATGATATATTAACAATATTATGGGTTGTAGGAATTATGAATAGCATAAATATGTTAGACAACATGGACGCTATTACAACCTCTGTTTCTATTTTTATTTTCTTGATGTGCCTCGTAGTATTATATCACTCCAATGAACCTGACCCAATGTACCTATATATTTTAGTTGGTATTATTGCATCTTTGGTTGGGTTTATGTTTTTTAATTGGAACCCAGCAAAAATGTATATGGGTGATACAGGCAGCCAGCTTGTAGGTGTGCTATTAGCTGCATTTGGTATAATTTGTTTTTGGAACACTCCCTTTGACCGTTACATACAGAATGAAACCAAACAAGTGCTCTTAACACTTGTTGCTTTTATATTACCAATTGCTGATACGACAACGGTTACTATAAACAGATTAAGAAAAGGATCGTCGCCATTTGTTGGTGGTAAGGACCACACCACACACCATCTTTCATACATGGGTTTTTCGGACAGGCAAGTAGCAGGTATTTTTATACTGATATCACTCATATCCATGTTAATAGTTTACTTAATTGTAAGAGTTATCAATTGGAGCTGGGTTTATATTTTGTCCTTAAGTGTTTATTGTTTGGCTCTGATTATTCTATTGTACAGGACAACTCTCACAAAAAAGAAAGAAAATAATTCATAATTGATTCATTTTATAACTAATAATAGGAAAAGAATAATTGCTATTTTAACCTTTACTGCAGGGGTTTTAATGGCAAATATTATCAACTACAACTATTCGATAAGATTAGACAAACAATATATAAAAGATTTTAATAAAGGATACAGGATTTTTGCCATCAATACTCCCAAAGACCTAAATTTCGCTGGCGAAAAAGTACCTATAAATAATTTTGAAGTACGGGAAAATATAGACCGTGAATTTTTAATTAATACATATTGGCAAAGCCAGAGTATTTTATTTTTGAAACGCAGCCATCGCTGGTTTAAAATTATTGAACCAATACTGAAACAATACAAAATACCAAATGACTTTAAGTTTTTAGCACTAATTGAAAGTGGATTGACCAATGCAGTTTCAAGCGCTGGTGCTGTTGGTTTTTGGCAATTTATGGAACCTACTGCAAAACAATATGGCTTACAAGTAGACGAAGAAGTTGATGAAAGATACGATGTTGAAAAATCGACCATTGCGGCTTGCAAATTTTTTAATGAAGCATTTAATCAATACCACAATTGGACAATGGCTGCAGCAGCATTTAATATGGGCAGCAATGGTCTAAACAAACAGGTTGACTTACAAAAAGTAAACAATTATTACGATTTATTATTAAATCAAGAAACAAGTAGATATGTTTTTAGAATATTAGCCGCAAAAGAAATTTTAGGTAATCCAAAAAAGTATGGATTCTACATTCGAAAATCAGATTTATATCCAACCATTCCCACTCATAACTTTAAAGTTGACAGTGCAATTACAAACCTTACCGATTTTGCTTTTAAACTCGACATTAACTATAAGGTACTTAAAATTTTTAATCCTTGGTTGAGAAAACCAAATTTATCTAACCCAACATCGAAAACTTACACCATTAAAATTCCAAATAAAGGTTTTGACGATTATGAATATTTGTTGAACAATTTTTCAGAAACCAACTTAGATACCAACCCGATAGACACTTCTAACTATTATTTATTAAGTGATTCGTTGAACTAAAACAACCTAGGTGATTGAATTAATTTCTAAGCTTTTGAAATCATAACCAAAGTATTTTGTAATGTTGCATCTTCATAATTTACATAAAAATGATTCCTTTTTCGCCACCACGTATTGACCAAAAAATTATTGATGAAGTAGTTGCGGCATTACAATCAGGTTGGATAACAACAGGTCCTCGCACAAAATTATTCGAAAAAAAACTAACAGAGTATTGTGGTAACAAAGCTACAATTGCTTTAAACTCAGCAACAGCGGGCTTAGAGCTAATGTTACGATGGTATGGAGTAAAAGAAGGCGATGAGGTTATACTGCCTGCATACACCTACTCTGCTACTGCTAACGTAGTAATTCATTGTGGAGCAAAGCCTGTTTTTGTTGATGTAAATAGCAATGACTTTAATATAGATGTATCAAAAATTGAAGCTGCAATTACTCCTCGCACAAAAGTAATAATGCCTGTAGACTTTGGTGGATACCCATGCGATTATGATGAATTAAATGCTTTGGTAAAAAAGGTAGAAGTAAAAAGTAAATTTGTACCAACGCATGCAAATCAAGAAATATTGGAAAGAATAATGATTCTCTCCGATTCGGCACATTCTATTGGAGCTAACTATAAAGAAAAAAAAGCTGGTGCATTAACAGATGTTTCTGTTTTTTCATTTCATGCTGTAAAAAACTTAACTACCGCCGAAGGTGGCGCAATTGCTTTTAACTTTCCTGAGCCTTTTGATAACGATGAAATATACAAGTTCATGTGTATCCTGTCATTGCACGGACAAAACAAGGATGCACTTGCAAAAATGCAGAAAGGAAATTGGAAATATGACATTGTTATGGCTGGTTACAAATGCAATATGACTGATATTACAGCTGCAATTGGTTTAATTGAACTTGAACGTTATGATAACGATACACTTGTAAAGCGCGCCGAAATTTTTAAACACTATAATCAATTTTTTAGTGCCAAAAAATGGGCAGAAGCACCAACTCACTTCAATGATTTTAAACTTTCATCGTATCATTTATATCCTTTACGAATAAATGGAATTACTGAAGAACAACGCGATGAAATTATGCAACATATTTTCGATAAAGATGTGTCTGTTAATGTTCATTTTATACCTGTACCTCGTTTGAGTTTCTATAAAGATATGGGTTATGATGTTATGAATTATCCTATTACTTATGATAACTTCTCGAGAGAAATTTCACTGCCTGTTTTTTATAACCTAACCGTTGAACAAATTCAAACAGTTTGCGAAGCAGTTGAAAGTGCAGTTGAAAAAGTAATTGAAAAAATTTAATTTTCAATTCGCACTAATTATAAGACATCTTTATTAATAGTATTCGAAATTTAGCTGAAAAGAAAAATGCCTGAAAAGAAAACCCTGAAAACATTTTTAGTTAATGGCTCAATTGATTCCGATAGTATTGCTAAAAGTATAGCAAACCATAATTCAAAAAAAGAAATTGGAGCACACTCCATTTTTTTGGGGCAAGTAAGAGCAGATGTGTCTAATAACAGAACTGTTGCTGCTATTGATTTTACAGCTTATCCAGAAATGGCTGAAAAACAAATTTCAGAAATTAGAGAGGAAATAATTGTAAAACATAAACTTACTTGTGCACATATAAAACACAGCTTAGGAAAACTTATGGTAGGTGAAATTTGTCTTTTTATTTTTGTTTCATCACCACACCGCAAAGCTGCAATGGAGGCTTGCAATGAAATGGTTGAACGAATTAAAAAGGAAGTTCCTATTTTTGGTAAAGAAATATTTGATGATGAATCTTATCAATGGAAAGAAAACAAAGCATAAATTATGAATGATATTACACATAAAATATTTACGCTTAGAGTTGCCACTGCACAAGCCATTGTTCGAGTAAGTAAGCCCGAAACTATGACTGCCATACAAAATAAAACTGTACCTAAAGGTGACGTTTTTGAGATGGCAAAAGCAGCAGGACTGTTGGCAATAAAAAAAACAAGTGACGTAATTCCAGATTGCCACCCAATGCCAATTGAGGGTGCTAATGTAAAATATGAAACAAATGAATTAGAACTGAAAATTTTAGTTGATGTTAAAACTATTTATAAAACTGGAGTTGAAGTTGAGGCCATGCATGGCGCATCAGTAGCGGCACTTACCATTTATGACATGCTTAAACCAATTGATAAAGGTGTTGAAATTCATAATATTAAATTAGTTGAGAAAAAAGGTGGTAAATCTGATTATCACGATACAGACAAATCAAGTTTTACAGCTGCAGTTATTGTTTGCTCTGATACAATTTCGACAGGAACAAAAAAAGATTTATCGGGTAAAATAATTGTTCAAAAATTAGAATCTTTAAAAATAAATGTTGTTGACTATTCGGTAGTTTCTGATGATGAAGAATTAATACAGGAAAAAGCAAATACTCATACTTTAAATGGTGTTGACTTAATAATATTTACCGGTGGAACAGGGCTTTCAAAAAGGGATGTAACCACTGAAGCAATACGTCCGCTTTTGGATAAAGAGATTCCGGGAATTATGGAAGCTGCGCGCAGTTACGGAATGCAACGCATGCCTTATGCAATGCTTTCGCGAAGTTTGGCAGGTTTGAAAAACAAATCTTTAATTCTTACAATACCAGGTTCTAGTAGTGCTGCAAAAGAATATATGGATGCATTGTTCCCATTTGTTTTACATTTATTTAGAATTATTGCCGAGGTTGGTCATGAATAAGCTACCCTCCTATTGCAATCATACTGCGGTTTTCAGTAGGTAAAGAAAAATCTTGACCACCAGTTTTTGCTTTTTTATTTCGGAGTGAATTATGAATTAATTCACGAATATCTAAGCCATTTCTATGATGCTGTAGTAAATCTATTTCTCCTTTCGAAAACAAACAATTTTTCATTTTACCGTCTGCAGTAAGCCTAAGCCTATTGCAATCGCCACAAAACGGCAGTGTTACTGTATTGATAAAAGCAAAAGTTCCAGCAAAGTTTTGGACTTTATATTTTTTTGCTGTTGCGTGTTTCTCGTCAACCAATTTTTCAATTACATATTTTTCCTCAATCACGTCAAGCATTTGTTTGTATGAAAAAACTTTATTGCGCTGCCAATCATTTCCTTTAAAAGGCATAAACTCAATAAAGCGAACATGAACAGGATTGTATTTTGTAAAGGCAACAAAGTCAAGTAGCTCATCATCATTAACACCATTCATTACAACAGCATTTACCTTAACATGAAAATTATTTTTTACCAATAAATGAATGTTTGAAAGTACAACATCAAAGTTATTTCTACGGGTTATTTTCAAATATTTTTCCTTATTAAATGTATCAAGACTTACATTTACTGAAGATATTTTGGCCTCAATAAAATCATCAATAAAGTGATGAACTTGCGTTGCATTAGTAGTAATAGTTAGTGATACAGGAAGGGTGCTTAATTGCTTTAAAATACTTCTGGCATCTTTTCTTACTAAAGGCTCTCCTCCTGTAAGTCTAATTTTAGTTACACCTAACTCTACAAATGTTTTTGCAATTTCAAAAATTTCATTAGCAGACATTAGCTTGGCAATTGGTGTAAATACCATATCTTCATGAGGCATACAATAAGTACAACGCAAATTGCAATTATCAGTCAACGAAATACGTAAGTAATCGTGCACACGCCCAAATGAATCTACTAATCTCCTCTCCATAATTTATTTGCTAAAAAATAGGGTGCTAAAACTCAAGATTTTTTGTCTAATCTAAGTTATATTTTAAAGTTCGAGCATAATTAATACTTAAATATTATAATTCACGATTATGTAGAACAAGCACATTCATAAAGAATATTAAGTATTGCCGAAGGTATGCATTGCTTAATGCACTTCTTAAAAAAATGCAACTTTTACTGTAGTTTGCATCTTAAATAACTTTGTGTTAATAACATTCGAAATTAAACACTTAGCTTGCTTTTACGATAGCCATACGAAGCATAAATTACAAGTCCAACAACAAGCCAAATACCAAAACCAATCCAATTACTTATTCCCATTTCACTCATCATAAACAGACAACTTATCAAGCCTAGTACTGGTATTAATGATAGTTTATGTTTGTAGCATAAGTAAGCCAACAAAATAGATGCAATAAAGAAAATCCAAAGCGGAATGTTGTGTTTAAAAACACCAATTCCAGAATTATAAATAACGGGCATATCTAAGTTTGCACTCAGTACAAAGTTCTCATAATCGCGGTTGTTTAATGAAAGCATATATAGTAACAAAGGATTATTACTTGTAGCTATTTCGGAAGTAATAGTTCCAAAATCGTTGGCATGTATCAATAGCGAAGCCTTTTGTTCTACATTTAAGGTTGTAACAATGCTTTCGGCATCTTTTAGCTTACGCGAATGAAGAAAATCGGTGCATGAAATACTGTTGAATTTTAGTGCTAGCCCAAAACTAATTAATAGCAAAACTGGAAATACATACTGCGAATTAAAGTATGGAATTTTGAATTTACGCTCCACATGGGCATGTGATTTTTGAAGTACCAAAACACCACCACACACTAAAACAAATGCAAATAAAGTTCCTATACTACATAAATCGGTAACTGCTGTAAGGTTCATAAACAATGCTGGCACAGCCACTACAAAACCAGTAACAACAGTTGCAAACGAAGGTGTTTTATACTTTGGATGTATGCGAGAAAATGCTTTTGGCAGCAATCCATCGCGACTCATGCTCATCCAAATACGTGGTTGTCCTAATTGAAAAACAAGTAATACACTGGCCATTGCCACAACTGCACTTACAGCAATTATTCCACTCATCCAACGTAAGTTTAATTTCTCGAAAACAAAAGCAAGTGGGTCGCCAACAGCAAGTTCGTTGTATTTTACCATCCCCGTAAGGACTAATGCAATAAGCACATACAAAATAGTGCAAATAATTATTGCATACATCATTCCACGAGGCAAATCGCGTTGCGGGTTTTTACATTCTTCGGCGGTGGTAGAAATGGCATCGAAACCAATGTATGCAAAGAATACTGCCGAAATACCTTTAAGCACACCGCTTACTCCATTAGGTGCAAAGGGTGACCAATTTGTAGTATCAACATAAAAAACACCCACAGCAATTATCAATAGTACAACTGCCAGTTTAATAATCACCATAGCATTGCCTACATTCTTGCTTTCTTTTATACCGCGATACACTAATGCTGTGATGATGAAAATGATGAGCAAAGCTGGAACATCGCAAATCATGTGCAATGAACCAATAGTAGGACTTAATGCATAAGCATTGTAAGCATCTTGCATGTTAGGAGTTAATGATTGTAATATTGCACCATTTGACATAAGGCTATTAGCTTCTGAAAATCCTTTGCTAGCTGTTAAATAGTCCATAGTACTCCAGGCAGGTAGATGTATACCATTTATACCCAAAGCAGGAATTTTTATAAGCGAAAGCAATCCTGTAAAATAATCACTCCAACTGATAGCTACTGCAATATTGCCTATGGCATACTCCATAATAAGACTCCAGCCGATTAGCCAAGCCATGATTTCTCCAAAAGCTACATAAGAATAGGTATAAGCACTGCCCGAAACAGGCACCAGACTTGCAAACTCAGCATAAGCAAATGCTGAAAAACCACAAGCAAGGGCTGTGAATATAAACAAGAAAATTACTGCTGGTCCGCCACTTGCACTAGCATTGCCAATGGTACTAAAAATACCTGCGCCAATAATTGCTGCAATACCAAATGCTGTTAAATCTCTTACGCCTAGGTGTTTGGCAAGACCTGTATGTTCAGCTTCACTTTCACCTTTGGCTACTTGAGCTTGTATTTGTGCAATGGTTTTCTTTCTAAAAATCTTCATACTTTAGTGATGAAATGAGAGCTTAAAGAAAGTAATTTTATAGCATTATAATTATATTAATGATTCCTTATATCATTTGAATTTACAATAGATAGCTCTTGCTAAAACTCGCAATTCATTGGTGTGCGCGGAAAAGGTATAACATCACGTATGTTACTCATACCTGTAACGAATAATATTAAACGTTCGAAACCTAAACCAAAACCAGCGTGCGGAGCAGTTCCAAAACGACGGGTATCTAAATACCAAAACATTTCTTTTTCAGGAATGTGGAATGCTGCCATGGCCGATTGAAGTTTTTCTAAATTCTCTTCACGTTGACTGCCTCCTACTATTTCGCCAATGCCCGGGAACAAAACATCCATAGCACGAACAGTAGTGCCATCATCATTTTGTTTCATGTAAAAAGCTTTGATTTGCTTAGGGTAATTGGTTAAAATAACTGGACATTTAAAATGTTTTTCAACCAAATAGCGTTCATGCTCACTTTGTAAATCAGTTCCCCAATCAACAGGAAACTCAAATTTTTGACCACATGATTTTAATATCTCAACGCCTTCTGTATAGGTTACACGATTAAAATCATTGTCAACTACAAAGTTTAATTTTTGCAATAATTCCTTATCATACATTTGGTTTAAAAAAGCCAAATCATCAGTACAATTATCTAACGCATATTTTACCAAATATTTAAGCATTTCTTCTACTAAGTTTTGGTTATCATCTAAATCATAAAAAGCCATTTCTGGTTCAATCATCCAAAACTCAGCAAGGTGTCGAGTTGTATTACTGTTTTCGGCACGAAATGTTGGGCCAAAAGTATATACTTCGCTTAACGCTAAAGCTACTAACTCACTTTCTAATTGTCCGCTAACAGTAAGGTTTGCTGCACGTCCAAAAAAATCTTCAGTAAAATTTACTTCGTTGGTTTCTGTTTTCGGAAGGTTATTTAAATCTAAGGTAGTAACCTTAAACATTTCGCCAGCACCTTCGGCATCACTTGCTGTAATAATAGGTGCGTGCAAATAAAAGAATCCTTTATCGTTAAAAAACTTATGAATTGCATAGGCCATTGCATGACGGATGCGCAATACTGCTCCAAATGTATTGGTGCGCGGACGTAAATGCGCAATTTCGCGAAGGAACTCTAATGAGTGCCCTTTCTTTTGCAAAGGATAAGTATCTACATCGGCAGTGCCATAAATTTCAATTGATTTTGCTTGAATTTCTAGGCTTTGTCCCTTACCTTGACTTTGCACCAATATACCAGTAACTGCAATACACGCACCTGTTGAAATTGAATTACAAACTTCAAAAGCTTGAGTATTTTCAACATCAACAACAACTTGTATATTGTTGATTGTAGAGCCATCATTAACAGCAATAAAATTAACGTTTTTGCTATTGCGTATACTTCTTACCCAACCTTTTATGATGATGTCGGTATTTGCTTCGCCAACTAATGCTAACTTTATTTTTGTGCGCTTACTTTGCATAATCTAAATTCTTTTTTTTAGGAGACGCAAGTTTAGTAATTTTTCGGCAAAATAAATTTACCTGCACACAACCAATATAAAAATACCGATAAATTAAAACTCAAGGGCAACTCAAAAAAGAAAAAATCAAGGTCAAATTACTTTAACTAAAAATAAACTTTACAGGAATTTTAGAAATTATTCCTTCATAATTTTTTGTATTGAAACATTGTTTTGCCCAACAATTTTAATGGTGTATACTCCTGAACTGATATTACTTACATCAATAATTTGAGAGGTTTTTACTTGGTTGTTGTAAACTACTTTTCCACTCACATCGGTTATCAAAACATTTAGGTTTTCAGCTTTCGGTGAATATATACTGATGTTATTTTTTGAAGGATTAGGATAAACAGTATAACAGTTATTGCCAACTGAAACTGTATTACTTTTTGTAGCAAAGCTTGTAAAAACTATTTCGAAACGTTGTGCAGTTGTTGCTGTATCGGTAAACGAATAATTTATCACATTATTGCTTTGCATAGGCGTTTGTGTTCCAAGTTCATTATCTTTCCAAAATAAATTTCCATTAAGCATTGATGGAATTGTTAACTCTATAGAATAACTACCTACTTCACTAATTTTTACGGGTACAGATATATTATTTGGCACATCGATATTAGAAACACTATTGATAGAATAATCAAAATTATTGATGCTTGTGTAAATATTTACACCATTTGCAGCAAGGGTAACTCTTTCAGAAGCATCAAATTCGTCATCAAAGTTGTTGGTTGCAGCATCACAAAATCTAATCACAGCCTCATCCATCAATGACTCACCAACTTTTGAAATCTTAATCCGAATTAAACTATCCTCAACTGTTGCAGTTTGAGTTGATTTTAAGAAGCTTGCATTTGATGATATCTTAATACCTTCATTAGCTTGCAATACAGGACTAGCAGCTGTTGCCTTAACCCAAAATGCTTGATTTTGTGCAATGATGTTTGTGCCTCCATTAGTACCAACACCACCCACATAAGTAGCATAATTCTGAATATCTGCATTATAAATATATGTAGCATTTGCAATGTTAGTTTTTGTCCACAATGCACTGTTCCAATCAATGGTAGAGCAATAAGGATTTGCCACTAAATTCCAACCATCATCAGTAGGAATTGCTGTTGGTGTTGATGCTGTGTAAGTAATTGGCAAATTAAAGTTACCTTGACGCACAGCGCCTGTAGCATCAATAGCAATTGCACTAGTATTGGTAAAACCCGTTCCTAAATAAACCATATATCCTTTTCCATTTGCAATAACATCTGTAGCATTTGTTGGGGCAACATATCCGTTAATTGCAAGGCCCATAGTAGCTTCGCTGTAGCTATATAGAGATGTAAATCCAGCCGCATAACCAGAGCTACCAGCAAACCCAGAAGTAGCAAAATCATCTTGCCAATTCAAAATATTATCTCCAACAACAGCATTGCTCATCATACTCCAGCCAGTTAAGCCACCCAGAGCATAACGTTGCGAAATTACATTGCCACTAACAGCACCAGTGCCTGCAATAGCAGCTATGCGCGATGTTGTGCTTGCATTAGATATTAGTTTCAATTTCGAATTGGTAGTTAAGGTTCCGTTTGATAATGTTAGTGTGCCTTCTAAATTTAATGTATCGCCCAAGCCTACACTTGGTGTTGTGCCTGAAATATTAAGTGTTAAATCTTTTAATGTCTTAGTAGATGCAGAAGTGTTATCCATATAAAATATTCCAGTATTACCGGTTGTTGACAGCACACTTAACGTTGCGTTACTACCTCCTTTTATTACACCCGAGCCTAAAAAGTTGCCATAAACACTTAATCCAAAATTATTAAGTGAAATATTAGTACCATTAGGAATATTTATATTGGCGCAGCTAAGATTAGCTGTTAAACTTGGCTGAAATGGCACACCTGTTTGTAATTCAACATTAGTTGTAGTTGTTGGCAAACCTCCGCACCAATTAGATGTGGTACTTGCATTGTTGGTAATACCTAACCACATTCCTTTGGGTTGAATTGTAATGTTTGTGCCATTATCAGTAATTACTGGCAACGTAGGATTACTTGCACTAACTCTAAACCTAAATGCAATGGCATTGCTGGTTAAGGGAGTGTTGGTTGCAATAATAGTATTTGAATAATAACCATTATTAGCTGCAGTTATGGTTGGTGTTAGTGCAGTAGGTGCAGAAAAAGAACCTAAATTACTTGATAGTTGTGCCGTGAAAATATTGCCAGTATTGAATAAGCCCAAAGCTACAAATGGTATTGATATAGAATTTGATGAACAAACTATTGATGATACAGTACCTGTGATAATTCTGTTAGCACAATCACCAACACCAAAGCATGCAATACCACTTGTTTTTATACCCGAAGTAAATGATGATGTAATTTGTCTATCGCTACCAAAAGCTAAATGTGCAGTACTTACTCCTACTTGCGTATTAGTTGTTCCATTTGCTAAAGGTGCGGTAGAGGTAATACTTGAAATATTTCCATTTGATTTGAATATGCGAGCAACCGATGTAAATGTTTTTGTTGTGGCTGTTTGCCAACCAGCAACTTCAGCAGTAGTGTAGTACATAGTAACATCCAACGCACCAATAGCGTTATTGTTAGTGGTTGAAATAGTTAATGTTTTATCAGCTAAATAATTAGCGGCTCCTGCACTCCAATATTCACTGGCTGTGGCCCCTACCCTATCTAAAGTAACAGTTACACAACCATAATCAAACGATGAATTGTTTTTAATTTTAGCCAATAGCTTATTGTTGCTACTTAAAAAATAAACTGTTGAATTTCCCGGTAAAGCCTTTGTTGCTGTGGCATTTAAGGCTGTTTCAATAGGTATTAAATTTGGATAATATTTCAGTGTTACATTATCAATAGTAAATGGAGGTTGGTTGCCTAAGGAACCGTCATTGTCCCAACGCCAAACTAAATAAAGTGCAGCTTGGTTTTCGCAAGCAACAGGCAAAGTAGTAAAATAATTTGTAGATGTGCTTACACCAAAAAATACTTGAGAAGTAGTAGTATTTGATGTAGCATCACCAGGACCAGTAATATCTGTATAAGGGCCAGCAGCGTTGGTGGCATACATCAATCGGCCATAATCCCAAAAGGTAGTACTAGCTTTTTCTCCATTACATTTCCAATCAAAACTCAACACTAAATTGGTTGCACCAGTTGTGTTGATAGAAGGAGAAACTAACCTACGGCGCGAAATTGAATTAACATCATAATTTAATGATTGTATTGTAGCATCGTTACTAACGTAACAAGATTTTGTTCCCGACATTCCGCCATTACTGCCAACCATCCAATTGTTATTGCCGTTACCACCAGTTGCAAAGGTTGTTGTCCAATTGCTAGGCAAACTGCCATTGGTAGTGCTTTCAAAATTCTCATTGAGTAATACTGTTGGTAACCCAGAATAGGGATAAATATCATTATCTGAAATAGTTACAGCCATTGCCCCAGCACTTCCCGAAACACTTGCAGGACCAGAAGAAACGGCCAATATCAAAGACAATGTTTCATCAGATTCTGTTGCCTCATCATCATATACCCTAAAGGTAAGATTTTGTGACGCCGTGCTTCCGCTTACAAAAGTTATCGAACCAATGATATTTGCATCCGAGGCAGTTGCTGTAATAGCTACAACTGAGGCTGTAACAACTACATTTGATGCAGGTGCCGAACTAATTGTTACTGGTATTGAGACGTCTAAATATCCAGTGCAACCAATAGTACCCGTAGAACTTGATTCGGTGTAGATTGCCGATGCATTTTGAAATGCAACCTTTGGTGCATTATCCATCTTTATATTATCAATATAGATATTATTACCTCCACGATTTGTAGTTGTAAATTTCAATCGAATAGTATTTCCTAAATAACTATTTAGGCTAATGGTTTCGTGTCGCCAATTATTAGCTGCGGCTGGTTTCCAGTCGCCTGTTTGGTTAGTTGCTACAGTGCGTAAATCGGTTGATCCACTACCATTGCCATTTTTATTATAAATAACAGCTGAATAAGTTTGTCCGCAATCAGTAGATATTTCAACTTTTAAGTCCTCATATTGCGTGGCACTTTTTCTGGCATAAGCCAAATCAAACTCTAAATCTAACGGGGCTACAACATTTGTTAAGTCAATGAGTTGTGTTGTTAACTCATCAGTTTCTGAGGCGCCGGGTGTGTACAAATAATGATACAAAAATGCAGCAGTTGTAGTTGTCCCCTGCGCACCAACCAATCCTGTTTGTTCTCGAAAAGTAAAGCAATCGTTACCCACATTATTCACCAACCAACTTGCAGGTGGAAATGTGTTACTCTCAAATGCTTCGTTGTATGGAACCGAGCTTCCGGCTGTAGCAGTAAAATTAAGCACAATGGTATCTAATGCAGGATTAGCATCGGTAGCACCATTCGGCAAAGTGCAATATATCTTTAATGAATGAACACCAGCAATTAAGTTTTGAGCAGATAAAGTAATGTTGGCCGTTGATAAAGTTGTTAAGTTTCCAGTGTATAATTGTGTTTGCAATGTGCCATTGTCTAATTTATAATTGATAGTTGCAGCAGTTAGGTTTGCACTTCCAAAGTTTTTGATGGTAACGATAGGTGAGATATTTCCCACACAAATATCTTGCTTAGGATTAACAATATCTACTATAGCCGCATCATTAGTTGCTGGTGGTATGCAAGCATCCGAATTAATAAGAGTAACACGCAATGGTGATGAAGTTAACACCGTGCGCATGCGGGTTTTTTGATCATTAGTAAAAATACTCAAACAAGCATCTAAACTATAATCCATGTAGTTTTCAAACATTTCGTCGGCTGTGCCACATGTATTTGATTTAGGATGTGTGTAACAACTTGTGTTGGAAGTTTGATGCACAGGTGTGTCATTGCAAAAATCATCACCACAAGTAGCATCGCCCCAAATATGCCTCAATCCGAGCCAATGCCCAACTTCATGGGTTGCAGTTCTTCCAAGATTGTATGATGCATTCAAAGTGCCTACCCTACCAAAAGCGTTATATTGTATTACAACACCATCAGAATTGGCACTACCTGTATTGCAACTAAAACCAGTCAGACTCGAAGAAGGAGGAAATTGCGCATATCCTAATAAAGATGCGCCCAAATTTAAACACCACAAATTAAAATATCGTGTAGGATCCCATTGTGTAGCGGGTTTTATTGTAGCATCAATGTAAGTGGTATTTGAAAAAGGCGGTGCTGTAAAACCCGCAGTACTTCTGTTTATACGATCAATACCAGTAGTTGCAGTGCCATCTGGCTTACGCTTTGCCAAACAAAACTCAATTTTGGTATCGGCTCCATCGGGGTGAGTATTGTATCCTGCAGTGCCAATAATTTTCCTGAAATCTTCATTCAACACATCAATTTGCGATTGTACTTGTGCATCACTAATATTTGTTCCTACCCCAACTGCTTCTCCATTATGAATAATATGTATTACAACAGGAATAGTATAAACATCCCCAACAATACGTTTGGGATTTGGACTTTCCATTTCCGATTTTATAAATTTTTCAAGTGCATCTATATTTCCCATTTCGGGATGAGAAGCGCGCATAGAAGCATCGGCCTCCATTGTTGCGCAACGTATTTGGGCAAATATTTCAGTAGTGTTAATAAGTAAAAGCAATAATGCTAACTTTATAATCTTCATCATATTAAATTTTAATTACACTTAGTCGTTTAACTTTGTATTTAATTTCAAGGATAGTACAAATTAACAATATTCACAATATGATAAAATTCATAAAAAGGCTTTCCATCAAATAATAAATTTCAATTATTTCTAATATTTTATAAAGTACCTTTTGTTTTGAAATTTAATTTATAACGTAGTATTAGATTTTAAATATTTTTCAAATATTATATTTTACTCCTTAATCAACAAAATTATTCAGCACTTAACTTTCTGTTTTAAGTTTCATTTTAAACGTATATCATTACACCACAATTGAAAGAAAATAATATTCATCTTTTTCATTTTCTAAACATTACATCTGTATGAAAGTACTTATAACAGGCTCAACAAGTGTTATTGGGCTTGGCATAGCCAGAGTTTTTGCTCATGAAGTACTAAAAACAGTGCGCGAAATGCAAGTAAGAATGAATGATGTTTCTTTCAATTCATCACTCACAGTCGAAATGCGAATGATACATCTTAAAGATAGTATTTTAACTATTGGATATGATTTAAAAGGAAAATTGCTTAAGATTTATTTTCATATAATTAGTGCAGATGATGATTTAGCGGAGTATTCATTATCATCGAAGTTTAATATTTCAAAAGACTTTTTATTGCGCTTACATGCACAAGGTAGAGCAGCTGCTCAGTTATGGCTAGATAATAATTTGGATAAGGTTGAGGTTGAAAATTCAATAAATATCCGCAAAGTGTTTTTATAGAAACAAATATGGCATTTTCACTTTCACTGAATAATATATCAAAAAAGTACAATCAGAATTGGATTTTTAAGTCTGTTGGTATTTCTATTTCAAACTCTGAAAAGCTTGTAATACTTGGGTCTAATGGTTCAGGGAAAAGCACTTTGTTGCAAATTATTTCGGGCTATGTTTCGCAAACGGATGGTACAATTGAATATTTATGGAATAATAAAACTGTTGAAAAAGATAATATTTACAATCATTTCAGTATTGCTGCCCCTTCAATAGAATTAATTGAAGAATTCACGTTGATTGAGAATGCAAATTTTTTCATTCAATTAAAACCATTGGTAAATAATATGAATGCGGATGATATTGCGCAATTGTGTTATTTAGAAAATTCAAAAGACAAACCTATCAATCAGTTTTCATCGGGTATGAAACAACGTGTGAAATTAGCCTTGGCAATTACAGCCCAAACTCCTTTATTATTGCTTGATGAACCTTCCTCAAATCTTGATAAACAAGGTATTGATTGGTATAAAAAATTGGTTTTGGATTTTGCAATCGATAAAACAATTGTTGTTTGCTCCAACCAGATTAACGACGAGTTTTTTTTCTGCTCTAAACAATTAGTTATTGACGATTATAAATAACTTTTAGTGCAATTTATTTTGCAAACAAAGCACTTCCTACTCTTACCATATTACTGCCACATTCTATTGCTATTTTATAATCGCCGCTCATACCCATTGAAAGTATTTGTAAAGGTGTGTTTTGATATTTATCAAAAGTAGATTTCAATGTTTGAAATTCTGACTTTATTTTTTCAGTATTTTCAGTATTGCTAGCCATACCCATGATACCAATCAATTGGGTATTTGGGTATTTTGAATAAATTTTATTAGCAAAAAAACCTTGCAATTCATTCAAACTAAATCCAAATTTTGTTTCTTCTTGGGCAATATGCAATTGTAACAAATACTTGATTACACGATTATTTTTAAAAGCTTGTTTGTCAATTTCTTGTAATAGTTTTTCATTGTCTACAGATTGTATTAAATTGACAAAAGGTGCAATGTACTTTACTTTATTTGTTTGTAAATGGCCTATGATGTGCCATTGAACATCATCAGGCAATACATCACTTTTGCCAACTAATTCTTGTACGCGGTTTTCTCCAAATACCCTATGTCCAGCTTCATACAAAGCTCTAACATCTGCAATAGTCTGATTCTTTGTAACTGCAACAAGTTGAACAGAATCTGTAATCGTATCTAAAACAGATTGTAGGTTATTTGAAATGTAATTCATTTTTGACGAATATTCTAAGTGATTATTAGGGAACTACAATTCTAAAATTGAAGTATAAATTTATAATGTAAAAACCTCTTGAAAAAAAATTCAAGAGGTTTAAGAGGTTCCGAGCGGATTTGAACCGCTGTACAAAGTTTTGCAGACTTCTGCCTAACCGCTCGGCCACGGAACCATTTTGTTAGGGGATGCGAAAGTATATAAATTTTATTACCAAAAAAATTTATTGTTGCAATTTTGAATCATAAAAAAAGGCTGTTTTTGGAACAGCCTTTTCAATTTAACCTAAGTAAGTTTTTAACAATTTACTTCGAGTAGAGTGCTTTAATCTCTTAATAGCTTTCTCTTTTATTTGTCTTACACGTTCACGTGTTAAGTCAAATTTATCACCAATTTCTTCCAAGGTATATTCGTGGTTATAACCTATGCCATAAAATAATTTTACAACATCACGTTCACGGTCCGTTAAGGTTGCTAAAGAACGTTCAATTTCTTTTTGTAATGATTCAACAATTAAAGCAGTATCAGCGCGAGGAGAATCTGCATTTACTAATACATCTAATAAAGTGTTTTCTTCACCTTGAACAAACGGAGCATCCATACTTACATGTCGTCCTGATACACGCATTGTGTCTGTAACTTTATCTTCAGCAATATCAAGCAAACTAGCAAGCTCTTCTGAGCTTGGTGTACGTTCAAACTCTTGTTCTAATTTAGAGAAAGCTTTATTAATTTTATTTAATGAACCTACTTGATTTAGAGGTAAACGAACAATACGTGCTTGTTCTGCTAGTGCTTGAAGTATAGATTGGCGAATCCACCAAACTGCATAAGATATAAATTTAAATCCACGAGTTTCATCAAAACGTTTTGCTGCTTTTATCAAACCTAAATTACCTTCATTAATTAAATCGGGTAAACTAAGACCTTGATTTTGATATTGCTTTGCAACAGAAACTACGAAACGTAGGTTACTTTTTGTAAGTTTCTCTAAAGCCGATTGGTCACCATCACGGATTTTTTTGGCTAATACTACTTCTTCCTCAGCACTAATAAGCTCTTCGCGGCCAATTTCTTGTAAATATTTATCAAGAGATGCACTCTCACGATTGGTAATTGATTTGGTAATTTTAAGCTGTCTCATTCTGTTCTGTGTCTTTATTTAAGTTCGAAAAATTAGAAATGTTGCCTTTTTACGAAGTGAAGGAAATTAAGTTTCAAAAAAATGCAAACTATTTTCTAATTAACTAAAATAGAGTGTATTAGATTTTACAAACAAAAATTTATACTAGTTTCTTAATTTTCTTTTGTAGATACCAATTACATTTTCAATACCCAAATAAAGTGCATCACTAATAATTGCGTGCCCTATAGAAACTTCGTTTAATTGAGGTATTTGTGTTGCGAAAAAATCTAAGTTTTGCTGGTTCAGATCATGACCAGCATTTATTCCAAGTCCTAATTCAGAAGCAAATAAAGCTGCTTCTTTAAAAGGAGTAACAGCGTTTAGTTTATCCAAACTAAAATTTGCTGCATAAGGCTCAGTGTATAATTCAATCCGTTTTGTCCCCGTTTCCGAAGCATGCAAAATATTCTCAATATTGGTATCCACAAATATTGAAGTTCTGATACCAGCTTTATTAAACTCAGTAATTATTTCCTTTAAAAATTTACTGTTTTTTTTAGTGTCCCAACCTGCGTTTGAAGTTAAAACATTTGGAGGGTCTGGAACTAAAGTTACTTGATGTGGTTTTACACTCAAAACCATATCCACAAAACTTTTATCGGGATATCCTTCTATATTTAATTCAGTAGTAACTACTTTTTTTAACTCATAAACATCCTCATATCTTATGTGTCGCCCATCCGGCCTTGGATGAACTGTTATTCCATCTGCTCCAAATTTTTCGCAATCAATGGCAAATTGTGCAACATTTGGGATATTGTTTCCTCGAGCATTTCTTATGGTTGCAACCTTGTTAATGTTAACACTTAATTTTATCATTAGTCGATTATTTACGCAAAAGTAACTATTAGAATTACAATAATAAGTTATTAAATCAATTG
>Ga0114959_10001163_pt1 | contig 23566 bp, 19 predicted proteins | sample C_130625_EF_Meta_FD_87317 | JGI IMG/M metagenome (GOLD analysis project Ga0114959, IMG submission 87317) | Freshwater microbial communities from Lake Croche, Canada to study carbon cycling - C_130625_EF_MetaG | ecosystem: Environmental > Aquatic > Freshwater > Lake | place: Lake Croche, Canada... | reverse complement strand
CTGTCCGTAAACCCTGATAGTTTCTGGGCCGTACGGCAACCAATAATAATTTTGGAAATTAACAAATTTATCCCAATCAATATGCGGATCCCAACTGTAGAATTCTTCTTTGTTAATTCTCGCATGATTGGATGTGTTTGCGCCCAACACTGATAACTGATTTATATAATCAATATAATCTTTAAAAAATAAATTATTTCCTAATGTGTCGTTAATAGTGATACCAGGTTCTAATTGATAATTTTGTCTGTCTGTAGTAGCCGCGTTGAGAAAAATATCAGTACCGACCGTAGCTTTAGAATCCTGTCTTCCTATAAATCCATTAATTTTTTTAACAACGCCAGGCTGTATTAACTGATCTACAGTTGCTTGTAAAAATCTTTTATTAGGATCTGTTTTATAAAAATTAGGTAAAAGTTCAACCGACAGCGGTTTTTTATCTCCAAAAGGATTAGTAATATCAGCCATTTAGATTTCCGTATGTTGCGCTAGTAATAGTTTGATTGGAGACAGAGTTAAGAGCTGTTCCGGTAACTGATTTAATATTTCCGCTAGTAATGCCGGTGATAATTTCTATATTAGCAACTGTTGCAGTGCTAATAAAAATCTGGTCGCTAGGACAGGATATTTCAAATAAACTACCAAAATATGATCCGCTTTGTGTAGGCACAATGATAAAGTTTGTTATGTCCGGTGCTAACTGATTCATTACATAAGTCGATAACTCTGTAAAATAAAACGTGTCTCCAAAATTCCAATTATCTAATGTAAAAAATTGATTAATTGCTGTGATTATTCTAGACTGTATATCATTATCCGACACTACTGAATTTATATTTTTCGTAACTTTAAATTTAGCTTGTAAATCAGAACTTGCAGAAACTCCAAACAATGCCCTATAACTTACAGGGTGGTATATGATTTCATCTGATATTGGTTTAATAACATCCAACGTTGCGCCAATTAAATTACTAAGTTCATCTGAACTAGGTGGTAATGGTTCTGATATTGGAGCACCGTCTACCCATTGTCTAAAAGATGTATCGTACGACTTAGTTAATACGTAAACATCCATAATATTGCTTACACCTGGATCAATTCTACTTTCATAGTTTGCACTATGGGTGTATTGAAATTTCAAATTATCTCTACCAACAAAGACCTTGTAATCTAATGTTGGAATTAATGATCCTGTTACAATATTTAATTGTTTTACTACACCTGTACTAGTAAAGTAAAAATATTGGCCGTCTTTATAGTTGTTGTAAGACAACAGCTCACTTTCTGAATTAAGAACAATCATAAGATTATTAGTATTAGCAACATATCGATAATCTTCTTGGCCCGTAGAAATAAAATATTTTTGTTGAACAATATATTTGGTTGTTGGAGAAGTAGTTGGATCTACTATGTCTAAAAATAGCTGAGGATTATCTACTACACCGTTATAATCTGTATCCGCAAATGATAAAACAATTTTTTTATTATCAATATATCCATCTAAGCCTCTATAAGCCGATGTTACATCCCATACATAATCTTCAGTAAAAGGATAAACTTTTGTAGGTTGTCGATTTATATTTAAAATTTTAATTTGATCTCTAACTGTTGAATTAGTAGTGTTATCGTAGATAGTTAAATCGTCATCAAAATAAAATGATAGTTCGGAATCGCTTTCAAAAATGTATCTTAATAATCGAGTAGTAATTGTATATGTTTCGTTATCAGTTGTAAACAATAACATCCAGCTTGAATCTTGATTGGTGTTGGTTGCATCTGCTTGTTTTGCTAGTGTAAATGCAGATGATTGATTTAAATTAGTTTCAAAAATAATTTGCCAATTTTGCGTAGTACCATCGTAACGTAGTCCAAATGGTCTATTACTAAAAATTAAATCTATCATTGTAGTAATAACTGTAGAATTTAATGTAGTTGAAAATTTTGGAATAATTTGTGAAATAACTGCGGAGCCGGGTACGATTGTATTCAACATTATAGGGCCTGGAATGCCTACAGTTGGAACTCCGTTACCGGTAACGCTAACTACTTCTGCCCACAGATAATCCGCACTGCCTAATGCTCCGGTTGATCCAAAAACTAATTTGTTTGAATTTGTTTTATCAAAATAGTAACCAGTTGGGGCTACAAACCTAATCAATGAGCCAGGCGTTAAATATTTTAAATCCGTTGCAGTGTATCCGCCCACTGGAAAGGGGATCGCCCCAACAATATTTCCAATGTACCCAGTACTGCTAGAGCTTGTAGAGCTAGCTTGGTACCAACTAATATTAAGACTAGTAGTTAAAAAATTAATAAAATTATTGTAATAAAAATTTCTTAAATCAATAGTTTGTAATAACTCATAAATTGTATTATAAATTATTCCTTCAATATCAACTTTAGTTGCGTACTGGAACGTAGTAATTTGAGAATAGAAATCTTGATATATAATTCCATCATTTGCATATAAATTTGTCGAACTATATTTTCCAGTCGGGTCTTTTAAATCAAAGTATCTACTAATACCGCTAGACGTTCTATTAATACTTTTTACCTTGGCAACTTGCTGGGTAACTGATAGAGGACTAATATTATAATCCTCGGCAGTTATCATTCTATTTTGTGTATAATATGTTTGCGGTGCATTGGCTTTAATACTAGCATTAGTTTCAGACACAGCAGAATTTGAAACACTAGTTTGTAAATTCATCGTGATAGATAGAGTTTCAGTTTGGCCTTTTCTGCTAGTATAAGGAACTGATATTGTAACATTACGAACATCAGCAGGGTTTACTACATAAGATAATCCATTACTAACTCTATAGTATGTTCTAAAATCTCCTAATGGAAGATTTCCAAATACACCATCGCTAAATGCCAAGCTAATAGTGTCACTTGCTCGTGTAATAACATTATAAATGTTTTTTATGTTTTTATTTAAACTATTATAGATAATGTTATTACCTGATATAGTTGGCACTGGGGTCCATAATTCCGACTCGGCGCCATTTTGATTTAATCTATATAACCAAACATCGTTATTGTTAATGTTTGTTGTGTTGATATCTACACTTTCATTACTGCTAGGATGTGTAATTGTAAATGCACCAATGTTCAATGTGCCCTGTGTAAAATTCAAGAAAAATCCGTTGCTATTACTGCCAGCGCCTTGGCCGTCATCTCGATAAATGCAAGCAAGTTTGTTTCCTAACTTAGGAGCTTCTTCATAAATGTATTGTTGACCACTAAAAGTTGTGCTGGTGATTTCAAAGTTCATTGAACGCCCTGCTACTGTTTTAGTAAAACTGAAAACAGGAACATTAGTACTAGTAGTTTGGAAACGATACTGACTTGTTGGAATTCCGTAAATTGTATCTTTAGCAGATGGATTTCCAAATTGTTGTGTTGAAGGCATGGCCGCATTTATTATTTTAATAAATTGATCATACCAGTTGGCATTTGCAGGGTCATTCCAAGTTACTACTTGTCCTGACAAATTTCTGCCGTTGCTGTCAACAATAGTTTCTGTGCTACGAATAGTAGTAAATTTCAACAACCCTTGTGCAGGTATATTTCTTTTAGCATTGTAACTAATTAAACGTGCTAAACGTAATACACTGTCCCGGCGCTCCGCTAGTTCTAGAAAATTTTCACGGGCATTTAAGTCCACACGGAAGGCAACACTTTGCCCAACAAATGCTACTAAATCTATTAAAGCCAAATATTCTGAGCTTTCAATATAGTCATTAAAATCTTCTGGGTAATTTGTGCGCAAATACGTAATCATAGTTCTGCGTAAATTTTCAAAATCATAACTTTGAAAATCAGCATTTTTAAAAGACTGGTATATTTTTTTCCAATCTTGATTAATTAGCAGATTATTTTGTCTATCAGTTGAGCTCATTTAATTGTCCTAGTAGTGTATTTATTTGTAAAGAATATGTGCGTAGTTTATCGCACTACTAAGCCGTTGGTCTGGTCAAATTGTAATTGTAACGTTTGTTGTAGGTTATAGGGCACATAAAGCAAGGTTAATTCAATCTGAATTCCAGTATCATAAGAAGTTACTATAACATTTTCTGCTTGTACTCTAGGATCATAATTAACTATAGTATTAACATTTTTCAGCACGATATCTTTCACAGCCTCGGTTAATGGCTCGAATAATATATCCCAAATGGCGCATCCGAAAGCCGGGTTCATCAGTCTTTCCCCTTGTCTGACATGAAAATGATTTAATATGTCTTGTTTGATTAAATCAAAATCATAAAGATTATAGTTTTCTGTATTGCCACTAATAGTGCTAAACCCTTTATACATTTTTGTAGGGCTATCTGTGAGTTGTCTAACTGCTGGTAAAACAATTTTATCGTATAAATTACTGTTTGATGCCATGATTATTCCTTATGTTAAGCATTGGCTTGATCTTCTGAGTCCGCAGGAGGCGGGGGTCTATCAAACACATCTTTATTTGTTGAGTAGGCTTTCCAATAGTCTTTTGGAACTTCTATTGCTGTTCCTATAACTGGTTCTATGCTTGGTGTTAATTCCGTAGGAGTATCTGCCATATAAGTTCTCTTTTAAGTAGCCGGTTGAACAAGTGTCCACTGTCTTGATTCAACTGTAGTTCCACGGCTGTTAGAAGCAGTGATAGTAAAGCTAGCACCTTTAAAATCTGATCCTCCTAATGTAGGAGTAATTGGGCCAAATCCAAATTGTCCTGGGTTGGTTTGTAGCAATGTTATATAAGGACGCGAATCAATAATTGAAAAACTGGTAGCCCCTATAATTTCCCAACTAAAATATATAGAGTCTTGGTTGTTTGCTACAACTACTAGCTGGGTTTTACTGCACCCAATTTTAATTATAGGAGGAGTACTAAAAACTACTGGCGCTGAAGGTACTGGGCTGGGAAGATTAGCTCCGCTAATTTTACTAGCTGTGTCTAATAATTTTGTTGCCGTTCCTGCTAATTTTGTTGCTGTAGTAATTGCGCCAGTGAGTCCAGATGTTACGGCACCTAATTGTTTTGAAATTAAAGATTTGGCAGCATCAATGCTAATGCCGTTACCAAGGTGTGCAATGCTTGCAAGTTTTTTAACTTCACCTAAGTCTGTACTAATTCTAGAAAATATACTCATATGTTACCCCGATACTTGTGATTGTGCCGAACTATTTGCGGCGTTGGCATCTGTTTTATCTCGTTTAAATAATTCTGGATTTAAATTTTCATGATGCGGATATGGTTCTGTTGTAGGCACTCTTAACATAATGCTGTTAATTGTTGTTCCGTCTGTTTCAGTTGGATTAGGATATACAGCTAAAGCTACAGGAATTTTAGCCTTAGTAGTTTTTGTTGCTTCTGTAGCGGCTGTGGCAGCTGGTCCGTTCATATGAATTTGCGCGGCTGTTTCCACATGATTGCCTCCGCTCTTGATGTTTGTGGCTTTGCCAGCAGTTAGATTATTTCCGCCAGTTGTTTTAACGTTAAAATCTTTTGCACTAGTAATAGCAGTTCCGCCAGTGACATTTATATTAGTATCTTTGGCAACTGTAATCCCTAAATTTCCATTTAATAGTTGGCTATAATCGCCTTGTATTGATAAATTGGTAGCACCTATGATAGTTTCGTCGTGTGTACCTTTTACACTTATTGTTCTATTACCAGTTACGATGATAGTTTTATTTCCTATAACTTCTAGTTGATGATTGCCGCCTGCTTTGATATTGATATTTCTAATAGCTTCTAAATTAATATCTCTGCCTGCAAAAAAATTCATGTCATTGTCTGTATGCACACTAATACTATCTTGCGCATACACATCTATTTTGCCATCACTGGTCATTTCAATCCAGCTAGTACCTCTACTATTTGTGATATAAATTAAATCTTCAGTAGTGTGAAATAATATTTGGGCACCAGTTCTTGTGCGCAATCTAATTAGTTCATTGTGTAAAAGTGTTGGATCGCCGTCAGTCTCACCATCTTCTACACTGGCGTATACCGGAGGACCTTTACTGGCACTAGTCTTACGGAGATATTTGTTATGGCCGTCGTCCATAACAAAAGTACTACCACCAAGTCTACTAACAGGAGCGTCTGGCACACTTGCATTTGCAGTTCCAAGACTACCTGTTTTTCCTAATTGATCCACCGGGCCAGGGGTGCTTATTCCAAACACGCTACTAGGTGTTTCTCGTCTAGCACTGCTAGTAGTGATGCCGCGCACATCATCTAACAATAATCCTTGAGCATCTAAATATAATGCTAACGGATGAACTGATTTTTTAAATGTAGTAGGCGGTTGAGCTCCTGAATTTTCAGGAACTTTTTTGTTATATTCTGAAACTGGAACTCGTAATTCTCTGCCTTGACTATCTTCTGTTGCAGAAAGACTTGCATCATCTAAGAACGCAAATTTAGTTGCGGCAAGACCTGGGGTCATAAAATTTACAAATGAATCTTCCTTAGGTACACAGCCTATCCAAAATCCTCTTTTAGGATCGTTGGCTAAAAACATTACTAAAACCGTTGATCCCACGTCCGGTGGTATCATCCACATGCCGTAACTTTTTTGTGAATTGTCGTAGTCGTTGGTTTCTGTGGTAAAATCAAAACTAGTAACACCCATAAACGGGCTCATGTAATCAACAGTTCGAGTTTGCCCGGTGGTATCTTTATTTCCAGAGCCCGGACGTTCTATTAATACTTTAAGACGTCCCATATATTTTCCGTCTTGATGCCCAACTACCGTGGCTAAAAACGGGCCGGACGGAGTCGACGGATACTCTGAGCTAGAATAATGAGTACTATTAGGTGTTGTATAATTTGACATTTAAGTTCCGCTTTCTTCTGCAGAGTCGTCTGGAGAATCCATCGATCCGCTTGGATTTGTTGGATCTGGTATTGCGGCAGATCCTGCCAATTCTTCTGGTGTTGCTGTTAGTTCAGATTCTTGATCAGCACGTCGAAAAGCATGTATTGTTTGCGTAAATTGACCGCGTTCATCAAATACATTGCTCACCGATGTTACACAATAAGCTCCGCTAAATCTGTTAACTGGTGCTGTTTTAGTGTTAGGGCCAAAGTTATAAAGCCCTGTAGTTTGATTAATATCTATCGGGGACCTGAAATTAACAATAATATCTACTTCCCCGTTTTCGTAATTCATTGTGCCGTCAGCATTTAAATTTGCATACTGTGTAGCTTCTGAAGTATAATTTCCTAAACCACTATGCGCAATATAATACGGGTCTCCCATAATTTTTAAGTTGAGGTCAAAAATATCATTGGGGCAAGTTAATGCATCTTGAAATGCTCTGGCTGCTCTAGTGGCAGCTCTATCTAATCCTCCGCCGCCTTTATTATCTGATTTGAACAAACTGCCAACATAACTTACTATGCTTGGAGTAGTAGTTTGTTGGCCTGTAAGAGGCTGGCCTCCTAATTTAAGAAGGATAGATTTTTCGTTAGGATTTCCAATGTCACCGCTGCCTGCACTAACTCCGTTTTTTGAATCCGAGTTCTCAGCGCCACCGTCAGCTGGCATTATTGATACAAATCCGTTGTTCATTTGTAAACTAACACTTAATATGTTGTCATTTTTTCCAGTATAGATATAGTTGTAGTGCTTTACAGCTTGTTTAATTAAGTTGTCAAAACCAGGAGTGTTTTCGCCGCCTGCTTTTAATCTACTAGAATGGACATTATAGGGAATTACCTTATAAACATACAAATTAGGGACTTGTTTGGTGTTGGGGTCTGATGTTGAGCTTAATGGAAATACTTGATAGGCAATTCTCCACCAGCCTCTATATCCTTCTGCACTTAATGACGACGGATCTAATTTATCTTTCACATAGTTGCTTTGCAATATTACTTGATTAATTGCGTTGGGTATGTTTGTTTTTTGATCAAATTTCATGTCCCCTCTAGTTATATCAGTGGTTAGTTTTCCGCCAAAGAAAGTTTTACTAGCGGGATCATAAGTCTGCACAGCTTCTCCCATTGGAGTGTCACCTGGGCGAGATTCATCATATCCCATTTCTGAATTGCCTATTTCATTTATATCACCGTTATCTTGTGCTAGGTTATTATTAACTGTAATTAATTTTAATTTGTCTTTTATAGTGGAAGCATCAGCGTCGCTAGGATTTATGATTGCTCCTATAGTTGATTCAATTGCGCCGGCTGGCCCAGAACTACTTGCACTGGCTATTTCTTGCGGGAAATAAATCAAATATTGATTAGGTTGTGCTTGCAGACCTTTAGCTACTTTTTCTTTTTCAAAACTATTTAAAATGTGTTGTAGACTATTTTCTCCATACTGTAAGGCTTCTGCTACAGTACTACCGTCTGACGATGCATCTACTGGTAACATGCTAACAATATCTGCCATAGCTAACGCATTCTGCGGTAGTGCTACACATTTATATGTCACACCCCTTGCATCAATATTCATAGTCATATCTACAAATCTAAAAGGAATATATCGTTTTAAACCTGGTATATTGACCATAGATCCATTTTCAGTATTTCCTCTAAATTCAATAGCAATTAAAAAATTAGCTTCTCGCCAGTTATCGTACCCTTGAGAATAAGCCACAGTCTGCAAGGATTCAAAAAACAAACCCATACTATATGGTTCTAAGATAGTAAAATCTAAGTTATAAGTAGTTGTATTAGTACTATCAATCTGAGGAGTAATATCAAATTTTAAGTGTTGAAAGAAAAAATCAAATTTTCCATACGCTGTATTAACTCGATTACTTGGATTTGCATTAGCACTTTTACATATTATTGTTAACGGAGCTCCTGACATGTAAGTTGCATCAGGATTTGTTATTTCCTTCACACTTAAACATGCTAATGTTATGATGTAATCGTATGAGGCATAAGCGTTTAGCGGATTTGGCAGAGGAAGCTGTGTTCCTTCTAACGTTTTAAAAAATTTGCCAATGCTACTAAAAACTCCTGTTATGGAATTAAGTGCTCCAGATACTGAATTAGCATTTCCTAAACTTGTAAAAGAATTACTTACAGTTTTAGTTAAATTAGTAGCTGAATTTAAGGCAGTGGTAATATTTCCTAAATCCATCTTATAATCCTAATACTGATTTTAATCCACTACCCTTGGGTATATAAATTTTGGTTCCTGCTACAAAATCAAATATAGGATCTTGTAATACATCAAGATTTCGTTGTATAAAGACCCACCAAAGGCCTGCTTCACCGTATAAGTCAAACGCTAATAAATCTGGTCTATAATTGTATTGACTTTCTATAGTGTATAAAAAATCATTTGTTTGAGCCGCGACAGGACGTATAGTCAATACATCTAAGTAATTTTTTGTAACCCGGGTATTAAACCACGGACTGGTATTTGAGTACTGAGCGGCCATAATTAAATATATCCAAAAGAGTTGTTGAGGTAGCCGCCTTGCACAAATCTATCAAGACTAAATTTACGAGCACTATCTCTACTATATATTGGTTGTAAGGTTATCGAGAAGCTACTCTTGGTTGGAACATGAGTTACTCCGCCGCTAGTGGTGCCGCCTAATCCAAACGTTCCTGCTAGAGACGCAACTTGTCCGATACCGCCGGCGATTGTGCTAACTCCGCCAAGTATTCCGCCAGCGACACTATCACTTCCAAAAATATTGTTAGCCAGGCCGCCAAGGCCACTGGCAAGACCGCTGATACTGTCAGCTACACCTTCTACTGCTCCGGCAGCACTGCCTACTACATTCACGCCAATGTAATCGCAGGCGTTGTCTAATTCTACTCTAATATCTGTTACCACAACTGGCACATCTTTAAACACATAATTTCCATAGGCATTAAATTTTACAATAGGAGGAGGGTTGCCTGCTTTTGGATCATTTCCCACAAACATTTTTGTAAGACTTCTTAAATAATGAACCATTGCAACCCAGTATAATCCCTGTGTAGTATCTTCTACAAACATAGGAGCGGTAATAGTAATTTTTCCTGGGTCGCTATTTTTGTATGTGTGAAATGTATAGTCTGAATGCACTGGGGCCATAGTTTCATAATTTGCTTTGTTGACTATTGATATTTTAGGAGTGTAAGGAAATATTAACCCACCGGCGTCTTTTAAAGGTTTTAAAACTGGACTTGTTTGGAAACTGGCCCAGTTGGCTAAACTTAATCTTACTCGCCAATCATTGGGGTTGGCATCACTGAACGCAGATACTGCGCTAAGGACATCGCCAACTGCTTCGCCGGCCGCTGGCAAATTTATAGCGCGAATTGCACCAGCAATGCCGCCTTCTCCGCTAGCACCGGAACTTATTGCTCCGGCCAAATTTGAGAGTGTGTTGAAACTTGATACGCCAGCGCCGAGTAAATTGCTTGATGCGCCCAACGTTGAAATTAAACTTGGCATACTATTATCCTTTTGGTATAATATTTAGTTGACTTTTTAAAGTGCGTAGTTTATAATAATACTTCCGGAGAATGAATTAATGACAGCTAAAGTTAACTACCTAAATAACAAGGATATGTTATTGGAAATACACAGATCAAAAACATCATATTGTAGTTTTACCGATCCTGCATTTCACCAATATGACGCAATTCTGCCCAGCGTAGACAAAATTAATATTAGAAGCATTGCCGATGCTAAACGAGCAAGAGCTAAACGCATGGGCCAACAAGATTATGAAGCTCGTAAAAAAGCAGGCGAGAAAGTCAAACAAGCAGATTGCGAAGTCGATTATAAAAAAATTGCCAAAACTGATGTAGTATTTCGTATAATGAGTTTTGATCATATTCCGTTGAATAATACCCGTAAGAAAAACCCAAAGAGTCTTGCCGATCATAGAGACAAAGTAAACTTTCCACCGTTCCAACATTGGAAATTTAATGATGCCGACGAGTTGATTTGTGTGGGCAAGAGTCACTGGAAAGGTCCGTTAGATACAGGACATTTTGATAAAGATGCGGGCCAAATTACTCCAACTCTAGCACGAATGATGTTAAAATTATGTGAGAGATATGCTACTCGCGGTAACGTTCGTGGCTACACATACAATGACGAAATGAAGGGTCAAGCAATTTTGCAACTAACACAGATAGGATTACAATTCGATGAATCAAAGTCAGATAACCCTTTTGCGTATTTCACTGCCGCTGTTACTAATAGTTTTGTTCGTGTTATTAACATAGAAAAACGAAATCAAAATATTCGTGACGACATTTTAGAAATTAACGGTATGAATCCAAGTTATAGTAGAACAGGCGCTGGTGAACATGCGGCCGCTGTAAAAAGGTACGAAGCAGACAATGAGTAATTTGTTTAAAAAGGTGGCTTGTTTCACCGATATTCACTTTGGATTAAAATCCAACAGCAGTGTACACAATCAAGACTGTGAAGATTTTGTAGACTGGTATATTGCCAAGGCAAAGGAGGAAGGCTGTGACACTGGAATTTTTATGGGAGATTGGCATCACAATCGCAATAGTCTTAATATCACTACTATGGATTATAGCCTTCGCGCTTTGGAAAAGCTGGGTAAAGCATTTGATAATTTTTATTTTTTTCCTGGCAACCATGATCTATATTACAAAGACAAACGGGACATTCATTCGGTTGAGTTTGGAAAATACATCCCCGGAGTCACAGTGGTCCACGAACCGACTACCATTGGGGACGTTACACTCTGCCCGTGGCTTGTCGGTGACGAATGGCGATCGGTAGGTAAGAAAGGTGGCAAGTACATATTTGGACATTTTGAATTGCCCAGCTTTTTTATGAACGCCATGATACAGATGCCAGATCACGGAGAAATTCAGCTGGACAGTTTTAAAGGTTATGAGCTGGGATTCAGCGGTCACTTTCACAAACGCCAACAGCAAAAAAATATGATCTATATCGGCAATGCATTTCCGCACAATTACGCAGATGCATGGGACGATGATCGCGGTATGATGACGTTAGAGTGGGGAGGCGAACCTGTGTATCATAGTTGGCCAGACCAACCCACATTTAGAACTGTAAAACTAAGCCAGTTGATTGACGAAGAAGATACAATTATCAAACCCAAGCAACATTTGCGTGTTACATTAGATATTGATATCAGCTACGAAGAAGCCAGTTTTATTAAAGAAACATTTATTAAAAAACATGACATCCGGGAATTAACACTTATTGCAGAGAAAAAGGATCTTGAGATCAATACCAACATTGATATTCAAACATTTGAAAGTGTTGATCAAATTGTGTCCAGTCAGATTGTAAGTATTGAATCGGATCAATTTGACAAAAACGTATTGTTGGAAATTTATAACAGCTTATGATAAAATTAAAAGAATTAACAGTTAAAAACTTTATGAGTGTGGGCAATCAAACCCAGGCTGTAAATTTTGCACAAGAAAACTTAACGCTGGTGTTGGGTGAAAACTTGGATCAAGGTGGTGATGATAACGGTAGCAGAAACGGCACAGGTAAAACTACAATCGTTAACGCACTCAGTTATGCACTATTTGGCAATGCACTGACCAACATCAAAAAAGATAATCTCATCAACAAGATCAACAATAAAAACATGTTGGTTACATTGGCGTTTGAAAAAGACGGCATGGACTATCGCATTGAGCGTGGGCGAAAACCCAACGTGCTACAATTCTTTGTGAACGATCAAGCACAGGAAACTGAAGAAGTAGACGATGCCCAAGGAGACATGCGAGAAACGCAAAAAGATTTAGACGAGTTGTTGGGCATGAGTCCAGATATGTTCAAACATATTGTTGCGCTGAACACTTATACGGAACCGTTTCTCAGCATGCGGGCCAACGATCAGCGGGTTATTATTGAACAGTTATTGGGTATTACACTATTGAGTGAAAAAGCAGATACCCTTAAAGAACTGGTTAAACAAACTAAGGATGCTATTACACAAGAGACCGCAGATATTGAGGCAGCAAAAAAATCTAACGAAAATATTCAAAAGAGCATTGATAATTTGCTGACTAAACAAAGTGCTTGGAACAATCAACATCAACAAGAAATAGAAAAAATTGGCCGTGCTATCATCGAACTCGAAAGCGTAGATATTGACGCTGAGCTTGCGAAGCATGCGGAGCTAAAAGCCTATGATGAAAAGGCAGCGAAGCTGAAAAGCCTAAATAAGGAACGGGCTACGTTGGATAGCGCGATAGCGCAAGCGGAGCGAAGCGTAAAAAAGTACGCTGGCGAGCTGGCTAAACTGCAAGACAAAAAGTGTCACGCTTGTGAACAAGAACTACATGATCACAAACATGAAGAAATGAGCACACAAGCTACCTTACATCTAGCTGAAGCACAAAAGTACTTTGACAAGATCACACAGGATCGAAATAAAATACAAACAGAAATTGACACTATCGGTGAATTAAATACTCGACCCGATACTTACTATGACACTGTTGAACAAGCATTAAAACATCAGAACAATCTCAAAACCCTGGAAACTCAGCTGACTATCAAAGCTGGGGAAACTGATCATTATCAAGAGCAAATTGACGAACTCACTGACACTGCTCTCCAGGAAATCTCATGGGATCGAGTTAATCAATTGAACAGTTTACGAGACCATCAAGAGTTTTTACTCAAACTGCTAACGTCAAAAGACAGCTTTATTCGCAAGAAGATTATTGATCAAAACTTAGCCTATCTCAATAACAGGCTTACTTACTATCTAGACCGGATGGGCTTGCCACATACTGTTGCGTTTCAAAACGACTTGTCAGTATTGATCACACAGTTAGGGCAAGATTTGGACTTTGACAACTTGAGCCGTGGCGAACGCAATAGACTAATTTTAGGATTATCCTTCAGCTTCCGCGATGTATGGGAAAGTTTATATCAACAGATTAATTTACTGTTTGTTGACGAACTTATTGACAACGGCTTGGATGCGGCTGGAGTTGAAGGCGCATTGGCCATACTTAAAAAGATGGCACGTGAACGTAAGAAAAACATTTTCCTAATTAGTCACAAAGATGAACTTATTGGACGGGTGAATAATGTACTTAAGGTTGTTAAGGAAAACGGCTATACGTCGTATGCTACGGATTTAGAAGTTACTGAGTAATGAGCAAGCATGTTGAGCCTGTAGATTATCAAAATGAAGAGTCGCACGAACGACTCATGCAGGCTTTTAAGGAATATTTCAAGGCAAACCAAGACTGGCAAGCTAAAGGCACAAGGCGGGCAGGAGAGAACATGCGCTACTGGCTGGCGCAGATCCGCAAGATAGCTCGCGAACGGCGTGAACATGTACAGCAGTATCGTGTTTGGCTGGATAGGGAAAAATTAGCACGTAAGGCAAACCAAAAGGCAGGGGATGGTGGGACAGAATAAACTACATAGTTAATGTCCTGGTCATACCAAAATGAAATCGTAGAATCACTGCCCGAAACGTGTGTTGGGTTTGTTTATATTATAACAAACACCGTTACAGGGCGTATGTACATAGGCAAAAAACTAGCAAAATTTTCTAAAACTACTTATAAAACAGTAAAATTAAAAAACGGCGCTAAGAAAAAAAAGAAAATCCGCAGTAAAATTGACAGCGATTGGCGGGACTATTATGGTTCCAGCCCGGAGTTGAGCAAGGACGTTGCGCAGTTAGGTCCGGAAAACTTCAGTAGAGAAATACTTTTCTACTGCCAAAGCAAGGCAGAATGCAGTTACATAGAGGCTCGTGAACAGTTTAGTCGCAGAGTTCTTGAATCAAAAGACTATTATAATGGTCATATTCAAGTGCGTGTACATGGTTCACATATACTCAAGTCATAATAAATCAGGCCGTTAAATCACCAAATAAGCCCGCACAGGCGTTGTAATTGTGCCCCGAATCCGCTCTGATGTGTGGCGGCAAGGTAATCTCTGCTTGGTGACAGAGCTGTGAATCACTATCCTTTACCGGACGATGATGGGATATGCCGCAAACCCGTTTGATTTACTGGCAAGAATTTTCAAGGCTAAAAGAGGGGTTGTAGCCCCACGGTTTCATGTGTGTTAGCAGATGCATGGAGCCCGCCGTCATATAAAGACTCTGCTCGTGGTACCGGATGACCGCCACTGTAATGCAGTACTGCTAGGTGAACATGTTCGACTCGGATAATGTTTTTTCACTTTTGCCCGCCAGGGCAAAGTGTGACTGAACGATCTGGATAATATTTAAAGTGCTTCGCACTAAATTATATCTTATTACACAGTCAGTTCGAGCTGACAAGCGAAGAACAGATGAACGTAGTTCATCTACAAAGAGTCATAAATATAAGCATGAAAGCAATAGATATCATTAAGCCACGTCATGAATTATTTGAAGTCAAGAAGTTGCCCGGTGCAGCCGGATTTGCTGTAGATGCATACCAACTGGCTGTTCAAGGTATCAAGCAATTGTTACGACTCGCGCCTGGACTCACACGTGAAGAAAAAGCCTTTATTGAACAGTATGCTCAACAGTATGCTGAGTATGTTTCAAAACAAAAAATGACAGGCAAGACTGCGGATGATGTGTCAACATGGTTTACCCGACAAATGAGCCGAGATCCTACTATTGCTCCTAAAATCAAAGAAATAGGCAAAGACGGTAAAGAAACTGGCAAGTGGGTTGATAATCCTGATTATGGAAAGCCAACTGAATTAGAACTATCTCCGTTTGCAAGAGACCCTAAAGTACAGAAAGAGATTGTCAAACAAGGTAACAAACTGGCGCCTAAAGTACACAAAGCCAACTTAGAAAAAATATCAGCGGCCCGTACAGAAAAGACGATAGAAGCTATCAAAGAAAAATACTCCGTACTACGGGGCGGGTGGGCTTTGTTGGGCCTGGCAAATTTTCTGGCAGGTGCATGGCCTATGTACGAATATTGGGCCACTACTAGAGCAAACATTCAAAGTTTTAAAGATCTTGGTACTACCCAAAATGATTACAATGCACAATTACGAGCTGCCGGCTTTGACCCAGGAAATTTAACTGCTGAAGCTCAAGATTGGATTGCAACCAAATTGAAACCATCTACAGAGAACGATATGGCAACTTGGGTAGATAGACAAAACACTATCAACAATCAACGATTGAAAACACAGTGTTACGCCATTGGGGCCACTGCGGCGCTTGGAATCACCGCCGGTGTTAAATTTATAAATTTTATAAAATACATCAAATTAGAACGTACGGCGGCAGTACTAAGTGATCTGTTGGTCGCTGGTGGTATTGTTTTGTTTGGCGAATTTGTCAAAGAAGTCAATGATCGTGGCATCAGTAAACAGTTTGGACAACTTTTAGGTAAAGAACTGGAAGTGACCGCAGAAATCGATAATGTAACCGGCAAACAAGTAGGTCCTAGTACACACGACACTGCTGTTAAAAGCACTATTGGACAAACATATGATTTATCAACAGACAGTTTGCCCAACATCATAGATAGAACTATTAAGGATGTATTGGCATTGCCCCGATTTGCCAATTATTTAAGAAAGAAAGTTGGAAACACTATAGCAGGCAATGATACTGAACCTCCGGCGGCTCCAGCACAACCAGCCGCACCGACTCCAGCACAACCAGCTCCCGGAGCCGCTGATGATAAAAAATCTACAACTCCGGCAGATCAACCAGCTCCAAGTGATAAACCTAAAGTTGATGCCAACGGTGTTAAACAAGGTGAGATGGGATATACTACAGCTTCTGGATGGACAATAGAACATGTGCTACCTGACAGTATAGTATGGGGAAATCCAAAAGAAGGCGAAAAAGGCAAACACGTTCAGTTGCCAAAAGGACAAGAACCGTAATAATTTAAATTAAATTCATTCCGGTGTTTTTTGTAGATTCAATATTTTCTTTTATAATGGCATAGGCCGCAGTGCGGTCATCGTGGCTGAAACTAAACAGCAGTTCGTTTACAGTTATTCCTCCACGCATGTACCAACTGATTCTAAACAGTTCTTCTTTGAACACTGCAATTTCTTTATCCAGCCTAACCAGACGATCCTGTATTTGCTCGTCCGACAATCCAATTAGGCTTGAACGAAAAAAGTTGATGGATCTAATTCTATAGTGAGATTAGCTTCTTTACTGCATGCATCACATTTTACAGCAAAACCATTGAACTTCCAAATGTCTTTGTTGAGATCAATTTGTTTTTTGATAGCATCGAATATGGACTTGTCGCAGTTATTTAAAAAATCCGTGATAAAATTTCTTTCAGTTACAGACACAGTGGGAGTGTCAATACTTTCAACACTGGCCATGTACACTTCGGTTTGAATTTCTCCAATTTGTTTCCACAAATCGTTTAGAATTTTTTGTTTTTCAGCTTCATCTTCTAGTTCATCAGCTTTGTACAATGTTTGCTGTAGTGTGAAATTTTTAATATTCACCTCAGTACCTTGTTTATAAGTTAACGGTTGAATTTTAATAACAAGATCATCTATTGTAATTTTGTTGTTGTACTGACATGTGGACAAATGATCTACAATCTTTGTCAAATCAATGTCATATTCGTTTTCAGCTTGGCATCCGGGACAAGTATGAGTCACGCTCATAGTATTGCCAAAAGTTGCAATTCTAATAGCAGTAAAAATCATTTCCGTATCTAACACATTGAGATCCCATGCGTCTTTGACACTTGGACAGCAACTGGCAATTACTTTGGCTGTGCTTTCTCCAGTCATCAGTGCATCTGGAGTTTTGATAATAATTTCATCCATGCCAGTCATGCCGTAGATGGGCAAATTTGCAACATCGCCTTGGATAGTTCCAGGCTTGTTAAAAATGCCTTGACTAGGTAGTTTGATATAAATTTTAGGCTGTCTAAAATATTGTTGTAACGGGTTGGAACTCATGGTTTTATCTCCAGATAAATATAATACGTAGTATTTATATACGCACATTTTCAAGGATTTTTTTATGGCTGACCTGGCAGATAACACAGGCAATTCGCGACCTTCAGAGGGCAACAGTGCGCCACCAAAACCGGGTACAACCACTACCACTACTGGCCCTGGTAGTGGGTCTCTGTCTAAGGATATAATACAAGGCGCTATAGGCGCCATAGAGGGCTTAATAAAACCTGCCACCCAAGCTGCCATAGCACTATCAGGATTATCTTACAACACAGGAATAGCCGCCGGAGTCATGGGAGATATAGCCGGAGCTTTACCTATTGTCGGCGGATCTTTAAAAGGGTTTATTGGAGATTTAGAAACTAGAAGAAAAGAAACCAATGCCGCGGCTAGAGCCGGACTTGGCGGTTTAGATTTGACCGGTCTTTCAAAGCAAATGAAAGAAGGCAATCTGTCTGTTGAACAATATCTAGCAATGATGAAAAAGTTTGGAGGCGGACTCCAAGGCCTAGGCGGCAGCGTAAACGACACTGGCAATAATTTAATCCAGATGGGTAAAGACGCTAGGGAAGGAAAATTTGGACAGAAACTAACAGATTATGGTATTACATTAGATCAACAAATGGTACATATTCAAGCTGTTGGTTCTCTTGGTGCCAAGAATATGTCAAGCAATAGTGAGGCAGACAAAGCAGAACGTAAAAAGTTATCAGAAGCTAATGCCAAACTAGCATTAGAAATTTTAAATCAAGCTAAAGTTACTGGTAAGAGTACTGAAGCAATCACAGGAGAATTAGAAGAAAGACTGCGACAGCCTGAAGTAATGGCCCGTATGAGATTAATGAATGAAGAACAGCGCAAATCATTTATTTTAACTCAAGTACAACTTACAGGCATGGGTGAGAGTGCGCAAAAAGCCAGTGCAAATCTTGTGGCAGGTGGAAAACCAACACCAGAAACTATAGCATTCATGCAAACCATGAAAGATGGCGGCGCAATGTTTCGCCGAGGCACTGCATTGGCCACTAGGGGAGCAACTGAAAACGATCGCAGAGCTGGCAGAGCTCTATTAGAACGATCACAAGTAGAGCAGGCCAAGTATCAAGCAACTCCCCAGTATCAACAAGCTATGCAATCAGGAGATGCTCGTGGTGAGGCAATGAAAAAAGCCTATCAAGAAAATCAAATGGGCCAGCGCATTGTAGAAATTCTACAAAAGAATCCTTCTTTGACTGATAGACAAGCTCTAGCCCAAGCACGTAGAGAAGCAAAAGTTGAATCAGTTGGAGATAAAGAAAAAGGAATAAAACCTTCTGCACCACCACCGGGAAGTGAAGCGCAACGAGGATTAAATGCAATGGAGGCAGCGGCCGCGCAGATGAATCGAAATACGGCAGCGGCGCTTGATAATGTTGTCAAAAGTTCCAAAGGAGCTCAAGAGCTAGCCGATGCGTTTAAAGCTGTTTCAATAAAAATGCTTGACACAAAAGAAACTACCGAAAAAGCTACAAAAGCTCTTGGAGATTTTATTGGTACTATGCGAAAATTTGTCACAGGCAAAGACGAAGACAATCCAACAAAACAAACAAAACCTAGTCCAGATGATGGCACAGTAACTCCAGCTCCTAAGAAAAATCCATCAAGTGATGGCACAGTAACTCCAGCTCCTAAGAAACAACAATCTACAACTACACCGGCTACTCCGGCGGTACAGCCAAATCTTCGCCCAACAATGGCAAACGATCCGAGGTTGTTACAACCAATCCCAACACCTGCACCTGCTACAGCACCTAAAATAGAAGTTCCTCCAGCACCTAAGCCTAAAACGGAAACAGTCACACCTTCGGACGGAACCGTGGGGCCAGCGCCAAAGATATCTAGAAAACATACAAGTCTAAATGAAACTGGTTCGTTGATTGATAATTTCAGTCCAAAGGGTACTTCAGTATTGGCACATCAAGGTGAAGGCGTAGTTAATCTAGCACAACTAAACAATTTAGCCAGTGGATCAAAAAATATTGGAATAGAATCTGCATTAGCTTCTATGCAATCAATGTTTGTTAAAAATACTGCTACTAGCCGCGCAACAACAAGTGATCAACCAGCAAATCCCAAAGGCAATATAGATTTTTCAAAAGCATTTGAAGGAATTAATACTCGAGTAAGCAGTATTAATACGCCTAAAGTTGATTATAATCCCAATGCTTATGTTAATAGCACATTAAAAACTCCTGCTTCAGTAGAAGAATCAAAATTATCCAATACACAAACAGTTAATACGCCACAAGCACCTGTTGTTTCTTCAGAAACAATAAGTCTAAAAGACGTCAACGATACACTTATGAGGTTAAATACTGGTATAATGCAATTAGTTCAGCACAGTGCCAAATCAATTGATTTGAATGAAGCACAAGTTAAAGCTACTAAGGGCCTCAGCGGCAATAAGTTTGCCTAAGGACAACCATAAATGAGTTGGAAAAAGTATTTTACACCAGTAGCAACAAACACCTCGGGTTCTTTGAGCCCGTTTACTAATAGTACGGCTATTGGTCCTAGTCAAACTAACTACAGCAATTATTTGCCGGATGTTTATACAGGTAGTCCTAATCGTGTTGAACGTTATAGTCAATATGAAGTAATGGATAGTGATCCCGAAGTTAATGCCGCATTAGATATTCTTGCAGAATTCTGCACACAAAAATTAAAAGACGGCAAAAGTCCGTTTACAGTCAGCTGGCGCAACAAAGCGACCAACAGTGAAGTTAAGATTCTTTCTGAATACATGCAACAATGGTGCAAACTACAAAAGTTTGAAACTAGAATCTTCCGTATTGTGCGCAATGTATTCAAATATGGTGATGCTTTCTTTGTTAGAGATCCTGAAAATCAAAAATGGAGTTATATAGATCCAAGTCAAATTATCAAAGTTATTGTAAACGAAAGCGAAGGCAAGAAACCTGAACAGTATGTCGTCAAAGATCTTGCTCCTAACTTTGAAAATTTAGTTGTAACACAGATTACTCCTAACATTAATCCTCGTAATAACGGAAATAGTGGTAATGGATATGGTGGTGCCGCAGGTGCTACAGGTAGTAATAAAGGCGCAGTGGGCAACAGCCCTGCCAGCGGAAACGGCAATCGCTTTGGTTTAAATCAACATGAAAGTGCATTAGATGCAAAACATATTGTACATTTAAGTCTAAGCGAGGGATTGGACAACAACTATCCTTTTGGAAACAGCTTATTAGAGAATATTTTTAAAGTTTACAAACAAAAAGAACTTTTAGAAGACGCAATTTTAATTTATCGTATACAACGTGCTCCAGAGCGACGTGTATTTCATATTGACGTAGGTAACATGCCAAGCCATTTGGCCATGGCATTCGTTGAACGGGTTAAAAATGAGATACATCAACGACGTATTCCAAGTCAAAGTGGCGGTGGCAACAATGTTATTGATTCAGCATACAATCCTTTGAGCATAAACGAAGACTATTTCTTTCCAACAACAGCAGAAGGGCGTGGTTCTAAAGTAGAAACACTGCCAGGTGGTACTAACTTAGGTGAAATTGATGACCTTAAATATTTTACGAATAAACTTTTTAGAGGTTTGCGGATTCCTAGCAGTTACTTACCTACAGGCGCAGACGATTCGCAAGCAAGTTTCAATGATGGAAGAGTCGGAACAGCGTATATCCAGGAACTAAGATTCAACAAATACTGTGAAAGACTACAAAGTCTTATTACAGCAGTGTTTGATGAAGAGTTCAAGATGTACATGCATGCCAAGGGACTTAATTTAGACAGTAATTTGTTTGAATTAAAGTTCAACCCGCCAATGAACTTTGCAAGTAGTAAGCAAGCCAGTATCGATGCTGAACGTATAAACACATTTAATACTGTACAAGCAGTGCCATTCATGAGTAAACGCTTTGCACTTAAACGATTCTTAGGTTTAACAGACGAAGAAGTAGCAGAAAACGAACGTCTATGGGGTGAGGAAGCCGGAAAAGGTGAACCTACACATACAGATGCCGCTGGAGAAATGCGTAGTGCAGGTTTATCTGCGGCAGGTATTGAAGGAGATCTAGGTGCTTCAGGCGATATGACTCCTCCCGAAGACATGTTAAGTGAACCTGGTGCAGATGCACAAGCAGGAGCCGCTGGTCAAACAGCTGGCACCCCTGCTCCAATGGCACCTCCAGCATAAATACAAGATGATATTAAGAGAGTTATTTTATATTGATCCAGATACTAGGCACGTGGCCAATGACTTGCGTTACGAGCCTAAACGTGACGACACAGTTATACATAGAACTGACACTCGTAAAACTAGATTAACTTTAAAACAACTAAATGAACTACGTAAAAGTAGCGAAGCACACATACTAGAACAAGAGAACGAACTCGAATTTATACATTCAATGTACGCAACTCCACCGGCACCACCGGCTTAATAGAAAAAAATTGTCAAAACTGACTGTTTTTTGCCTATAACCATGCACTTTTGCAACAAAAGTGTAAATATAATACAGCCTTGTATCAACAATCAACCCACAGGAGAATAAACATGACTGACCGCGCTCAATTTGAAGCCATGCTAGAAGCCTTGATCAACGACGATCAACAGGCAGCAAAAGAAATTTTTCATAACATCGTAGTAGGCAAAAGCCGTGAAATCTACGAAAGTCTTTTAGAAGACGACTTTGGCGGTGAAGAGCCAGCAATGGAAGAAGAAGCAGACGACGAAGATGAATCTGCCGCTCCTAAAGCTAAAGACCAAGGTAACCCATATGGTTCAGATGACGAAGAGTCAGACGATGAAGATGATACTGACGGCGAAGAAGATGATACTGACGGCGAAGACGACGGTGAAGACGATATGGACATGGGCGACGATGATGGCGCCGAAGGTGGCGACATTGAAGATCGCGTGATGGATCTTGAAGATGCTTTAGAAGATCTAAAAGCAGAATTTGAACAACTAATGGCTGACGAAGAAAACGAGCCAGAGCATCACGACGGCATGTCTGATCCATCATTTGGTGGTGACGAAATGGGCGGCGACTTAGAAACAGAACTAATGGAGTATGTTAATAAAGTTGGTACACCTACACCAGGCGACAACGGTGTTAACAACAAGTCACTAATTGACAACATGAAAAACGATATGGGTGGCACAACTGCCAATATCGCTAAGAACTTTTCAACAACAACTGGCGGAACTGAAGGCGGCTTGCTAAAGCCAAGCACAGCCAAGCTGGATGGCGGCAATGTTAATGTTCCTGGAAACAAGAAAGCTCCAGCTTACAAAAATGACAGCAAAGGTCACGGCGCAGAGAAGAAAGGTGCTCGTCCTGGGCCAAGCGTAGGTGCTGGCACTGGCGAACATGAACAGACTGGTGAGAAGAATACTCAAGCCACTCTACGTCCAATTAAGAAATAAGAGAACATACTAGACTATGTTATACCTCCGAGAGAATCTCAGTTTCAACGAAGCAAAAATGATCGTTGAATCTGATGACAAAGATGGGAAAAACTTGTACATGTCCGGGATTTGCATCCAGGGCGGTATACGCAACGCTAACCAGCGTGTTTACCCTGTTAATGAGATTGGCAAGGCTGTTAAGACCCTTAACGATCAGATTCAAAACGGTTATTCAGTTCTCGGAGAAGTGGATCATCCAGATGATCTAAAAATT
>Ga0114959_10001157_pt1 | contig 23658 bp, 17 predicted proteins | sample C_130625_EF_Meta_FD_87317 | JGI IMG/M metagenome (GOLD analysis project Ga0114959, IMG submission 87317) | Freshwater microbial communities from Lake Croche, Canada to study carbon cycling - C_130625_EF_MetaG | ecosystem: Environmental > Aquatic > Freshwater > Lake | place: Lake Croche, Canada... | reverse complement strand
ATATTGTCGATTACTTTGAAAATATGGATGCCGATTTGACCCCAGAAAAGTGCACCAATATTTTGAAAAATATCGTATTATGTGCATTTGGTTACGATACAACATTATCCAATGTAATTGATCTGGTTTATCCAAAAAAGTCGTTAGATAATAAAGACGATTTAGTGAAAATAATGGATTATTGGTTAATCGCTGATTTAAGAGATAATATTTCATCAAGTGAAATAAAAGATCAGATGACGATTGAGATGCTATTCGAGAAGATGAGCTACGAGGAAGACGAAGATAATTCAAACTATTCGAATTATGTAAAAGGGTCGACAAAAACGGGCACCGTTGTTGATTTGCTGCGAGACAAAAAAATGGATAGAAATATCAAATTAACAAAGATAAACGAACATTTAATGAATCATTTCCCAAAATTAGAAGGTGACAAGGTTACCTTTATTGGTTCGACCTTTTTGCGAAGTGGTGAAAAAGAGCCATATTTAAATCACTGTGTCGTGTTGAATACATGTAAAAATCTGGATAATGCTGAAATTGAAACATATGATACAGAAAGGGATTTGTTGTTGGCGTGGAAGAAAATAATTCAAAAAGAGAACCCTGATATTATTATAGGTTACAATATATTTGGTTTTGATTATGAATTTATGTTCCGTCGAGCCGAAGAAAATAACTGCGTAGAAGAGTTCTTGAAATTGTCGAAAAATAAGAATGAAATTTGCGGAACAAAAGATGTGAGAACAAACAGGTACAAAATTGAAGAGACGAGCATCCAAATTGCAAGTGGTCAGCACGATCTCAAGTATATTAAAATGAATGGACGTATCCAGATCGATCTGTACAATTTCTTTAGACGTGAGGAAAATCTGACCTCTTATAAATTAGATTACGTCGCTGGTCATTTCATTGGTGATTATGTAAAGACTTTCGATTATTTGTCCACAGAAAATGAACCGGGCAATATGACCACAGTTGTTGAAACGAACAATATGACTGGTTTGCTAGTCGGAAGTTTTATCCATTTCGAAGAAATCGGACATTCGGTTGATTATTATAATAGTGGCGAGAAATTTGTAGTATTGTCGATTTCAAAAGAAGAAGGTAAATTTCAAATTGGTGGAAAAGTCGAGCCAGATAAAACCAAAAAAATTCGATGGTGTCTTGCAAAGGATGATGTCACTCCAAAGGATATTTTTAGAATGACAAACGGCACAGCAGAAGACCGTTCTGTTATTGCAAAATACTGTATTCAGGATTGCAATCTAGTTCATTATTTGATGACAAAAGCCGATATTTTAACTGGATTCGTGGAAATGTCAAAAATTTGCAGTGTACCGATCAATTTCTTGGTCTTACGCGGACAGGGCATTAAGCTAACCAGTTATGTGGCAAAGAAATGTCGCGAGAAACGCACTTTAATGCCAGTAATTGATAAATCAGAAGACGAAGACGGTTACGAAGGAGCCATTGTTCTAGATCCAAAATGCGATTTGTATTTGGATAACCCGGTTGCGTGCGTAGATTATGCGTCTTTGTATCCGTCATCAATGATGAGTGAGAATATTTCGCACGATAGCAAGGTGTGGACAAAAGAATATGATCTAAATGGTGACCTCATTTGTGAAACGGGAGAAAAGTGTGAAATAGGTGAATTTATATATGATAATTTACCTGGTTATGAGTACGTTAATATCACTTATGACACGTTCAAATACGTAAGAAAAACGCCGAGCTCAGCGGCCGAGAAAATAAGATGCGGTTCCAAGATTTGCCGTTTTGCACAACCATTGAATGGTGTAAGAGCAATTATGCCTTCAATTCTGGAGGAACTTTTATTAGCCAGAAAAACAACGAGAAAACTGATTCCACAAGAGAAGGACGATTTTATGAAGAATGTACTGGACAAGAGGCAGCTAGGATATAAAGTAACGGCTAACTCGTTATACGGGCAATGTGGTGCCAAAACAAGCACCTTTTATGACAAGGATTGTGCTGCATCAACAACGGCAACAGGACGATTATTGCTGACCTATGCAAAAAAAGTAGTGGAGGAGTGCTATGGAAATACGATTTGCGACACGGAGAATTATGGTCAAGTCTTAACAAAAGCTGAGTACATATATGGTGACACGGATTCTGTATTCTTCACATTTAATCTTTCAACACCAGGAGGTGAACCTATTCGAGGCAAAAAAGCCCTTGAAATAACGATTGAACTGGCACAACAAGCGGGCCATTTGGCATCAAAGTTCCTGAAAGGACCACACGATTTGGAATATGAAAAGACGTTTATGCCGTTTTGCTTATTATCAAAGAAACGATATGTTGGTATGTTATATGAGACAGATCCAACAAAATGCAAACGTAAAGAGATGGGTATTGTCTTGAAACGTCGAGACAATGCCCCAATAGTAAAGGAGGTATATGGTGGTATCATTGATATTTTAATGAAGAAACAGAATATTGGTGAAGCCGTCGATTTTCTGAGAACTTCTCTTAGAAACATTGTGGATGAAAAATATCCTATTGATAAATTAATTATAAGCAAATCGCTGAGGTCAGGTTATAAAAATCCGCAGCAAATAGCACATAAAGTATTGGCTGATAGAATAACACAGCGTGATCCGGGAAATAAACCCGGTCCAGGTGACCGAATACCCTATGTATTTGTTCATAATTCAGATAAAAAGGCGAAACAGGGAGAACGAATAGAGACTCCGACTTATATCAATGAAAAACGGCTAAAAATTGATTATTCGTATTACATTACGAATCAAATAATGAAACCACTGCAGCAAGTATTTGCACTAGTCTTGGAAAAAATGTGGGAGATGCAGAATAAAAAATCGAAAATTTCAAAATTCAAACGCGAAGTTGAGATATTAAGAGCCAAAACTATAGAAGCAAAGTTCGAGGAAAAGCTGGCGGATTTGAAAGAGAAAGAAGTAAAAGTCCTCTTGTTTGATGAATTCTTGAGAGAAACAAATAATCAAAAAGAAAACAATCAACCACTAACAGGATTCTTCACAACAATGAAAAAGTGAGTTAGCCCCTTTATTTATAGTCCCACCAAACAATAAGTGTGTTTTTAATTTGTGCATTTGGATTATTTGTTGAATTTTTTTTGCTTGTGTCATTGTGAGCATCGGTGATAATTGCATTTTGATCTCCCGTTCCCAAATAAATATTCGTTTTATTTTGGGAATTTGGTATAAACCCAGTTAAGATACTTATAGGATGTTCGCTCCCTTCATTCTCAATCTTAGATTTTAATAATATAGTATGAATTGTTTTACCTGCAGGAAAATAATTTATGTTTAAAGATATTGGTTTATCCGTTCCGTAATTGTGTCCAGTATAAACAATATACGCTTTTTTGCTAACTATTTTAGTTATTGCTCCCAATTGAGAACCTGGAAAAACCGATTGTTTTTTATCGTGAAATGTGACATCAATGTCTGGAGTATCCGAATTGTTATGAGAAATTGTGTTATAGCTTGATGGCGGAATGATAGAATGCGTAATTTCTATATTATTTGGTACTGGTATTGGTAACCATTTTTTAGATGTTGAACCTAAATAAGATATTGTATGTTGGCCATTAGCTGGATTATAACCGCTTGTATTTATATGTGAATACATATTTTTAAAATATTCTGTCATAAACTAGAAAAAGAAAAATATATTTTTATGCAATAAATAACTCACGTAAAAGTGAGATAAAGTAATATAACCATTTAATTTAATAATCCAATAATTAACTAAGGCGACAAGGTCGATTCAAGGCCCCAATAAATAATAGCACAACCGCTTCCACCATTTCCACCAGGATAACTTGTTGTATTATATGATGAACTTGCCCCTCCACCGCCACCACCAACATAGAGTGGAAAGGTACTAGTCACAGATACAGCATTATCACCCTGTGTGCTAACAGTTCCCGTGTAAGATGCCGTACCTCCAGCACCTCCACAATAAGCTCCTCCTGATGATCTAGAATAAGGATCATAATTTCCACCGCCTCCACCACCACCAAAATATACAGTGTTTGTTGTCCCATCTAGCGTATAAGAAAAAAAATAAGAACCTCCGCTACCATTATTGTTTGAAGTGCCAACAACCCCTGCATAACCAGTACCTCCAGCTCCACCTCCTGCACCCGTTCCAACAGAAGCTCCACCATTTAAATAATTCCCTGGATTTCCTCCTGGTGCTGTTAAAACAGTGCCGTTTACGGTAATTGATGTAGCACTACCGGCTTGTCCGGGATAATTTTTAAATCCATTGTTGCCTAAATTTTCACCTCCGGATCCATATAAAGAACCTGCTCCTCCTGCACCAACAGTAAGAACATATGGAGATAATGAATTATATGGGCTGGCACCATTACTCGAAAGAGTGGTTGAATAATATCCACCACTGCTTCCGCCTCCACCTCCATCATAGTAGGTATCTGTAAAATATTGACCCTGGGATTCTCGTCTCTGATTCGTATACCCATTGCATCCACCTCCTGCACCCCCTCCAATCAATAATAAATTTATTTGCGTATTAATATCATTTTGAATATAGACATCATATGTATTTGGATTACTAAATAATAACATACCATATGTTCCAAAATAAGTTGTATATTTATTACCAGTTGTATGGGTTTCTGAAAAGGATAATGAATTAATAGAATCGTTATTAACATATATAATTACCGGTATAGATGATTGAGTTGCATCTTCTATTTCGGTTAACGAAACAGGATAATTTAATGAAGTTGTTGGTGCTCCACTTGTTTGATCATATCCCCACCATAATACAACGCACCCATCGGATCCAGCTCCCCCTGAAGCTACATAATTATTGCTTGATGATGCACCACCTCCTCCCCCAGAACCAGATTGATACCATCCATTGCATTCACCCCAACCACCACCGTTACTAGTTTCATAACCATTTGTATAAAAAATACCTCCACTTGCATTATACCCATTTGCAAATCCATTAACTACATCATAACCACCTGCTCCCCCTCCGTAACTACCACCTACGCCACCACTTGCCCCATTAATGTTAGGGGTCATCGGCACAGCATTACCACCACCACCTCCTCCACCACCAAATAAAAATGTATACGAAGCATCAGGAAAATTAATACTTATACCATTACTTGAACCTCCATTCCCCGCTCCAGAAACGGCTCCACCACTTGATCCGATAGAACAACCAGCACCTCCAGAACCAGTTGACCAAACGACGGTATCAAATATAGTTACGTTCTGTCCATTTCCACCGTTCCCACCGGTGCCTGAACCAAGGCTACTACAATAGCCACAACCACCACCAGATGCGTCTGTACCTTTTAAAATAGAGTTATTGCATAAATCTATTATATATGAATTTCCGCCAATATATGAATTTCCGCCTACACTACCTCCATAAAATGATCCACCTTTTCCTACTACAATTCCATAATGATATGGTTTTCCTGACCCATAAACATTAGTGGGTATAGTAGTGATAGCAACACCACCCGAACCACCACCTCCTCCTGCTGCACTAAATGAGACACCACCTCCACCACCTCCGCCACCTATTGATAATGCATACAATGTTTGATTTTCTGGAAAGGATAAAACAGTAAGAGGAATATATTTATATCCATAAGCCGATTCTACTTCCTGCTGAGTTAATGTATAAAAAATCAATCCAGATGATCCATATACGTCCACTATACCTATCGGGGATGAGCCAACATTTGGCAATACTGAAAGGGATATATCATAATTAACTATCCTAAAAGCAGCATAATTGTTCTCTACTAATTGGGTGAGTTCCTGGTTAATAGTTATAATATCCCCAGAAAGGTCCGATTGTAGCGTTTGCTGTTGTGCAACTGTTAAATTAGCTATTTCTGATTGTATTTGCGTAATTTCAGATTGTTGTGTCGAATCAAGCATACTATTGCTTAATAATGTTTGAAGTTCCGTTTGTATCTCTTGAAATGTGCTCATTGAATTATTTTATATAATTAATATAAAATAATTTTAATTACTTCTTCAATACGGCAATATAAATACCGTTCCACCATGTATTTTCAGCAATATCCATCGGTGTATGTGTTTCATCATTCGTCAATAATATCTCCTTTTCAAACAATATTGTCAAATTAAGATCTTGAATCGATTTTTTTGCAGCGTGTTGAATATATCTCCAATTAATATCATCCACAATATAAACAAAAACATTCTCCATACAATTAATGAAATGTGGCAATGCATTATATATTTCATTATAATCTAAACTCGCATCATATACAAGAATATTAAATTTTGATATGTTATTAATATCCACGTCTTGATACGATTGTTCAATAATCTTTGTATAGTTATTCCCTTTAAATTTATCAAAGTTTTTCATAAAGTTATCCCGATTTGTTTGCGACCAATTATCAATACAGAAAACTTTTGCAATATTATTATACATAGCAGCACATGTTAATGATCCTGCACCTGCTCCAATTTCTAAATATTTAGCACCTTTCATTTGTGCCAAATTATTTATAAAACATCGTGTTTTCTTACCAGAAGGCCCACACATTGTCAATATCTCTTTCGATATCTTTGAAAATTGATAATCTGCTGCATTTAGTGAAGCTTTTACGTGTTCAACAAATGATTCTTCCATATATTAATTTACATAGAATAAGTATTTAAATTAATAACCCGACAAAATAATTATATATAATTATTACACTCTTGAAGAATTATAATTGAACTCCTACTAGAGATTCAATTGCATAAGTACCACATTTCAAATGTTAATCAACGTATATTCAAGGTAGGACCCCCTTTTGTAGATGAAACTTGGATTGTAAAAACTTGTAAATGCCAGAGATTTGCTTATCAATAAAATCGACCTTTTGCTTCAGGCTATATGGGTCAAACTCTTCATCATCCACTTCAGATTCCTCATCATCATCTGCGTCGGATTCATCATTAGGCACATAATCTTCGTCATTTGGATCATCATCCGGAACATCGGTATCGTCCTCAAGTTCAATTGGATGCTTTAATGAAAGCACTGGCACAGCTTGATATCCTCTAGCATCAGACCACTTTTCATCAATTAGCCCCTCTGATTGCAACTTATTTAATACTCCAAAAACAGTTCTGTTGTGCAAATCTGCAATAGCTTGAACAGTTAACTGCTTCAATTCATATTCACTGTGTAGATTATTCACTTCCGATACAGTCCATCTATTTCGGTGTCTGGTTGGTAGAGTGGTCGTCATTGTAATGTATATAAATGAATACTCTTTAAATTATTTTACCATTTGAATAGTTATCTATCCAACACCTAAAGAGATAAGCATCTAAAAAATATTATTTGATAAATCTATATTTGTAAAAAAAGAATTAGAACCTCTTGTTCGAGAATTAAATAGCTGTCCTAATAGAGTACTTGTGATATCGGTAATAGTAGCCTCATATGCATCATTATTAGAAACATCCCAGTTAAAACTACGTATTCTCATTGGACTATTTGTATTCCTATTCCCATTCCCATTCCCATTCCCATTCCCATTCCCATTCCGATTATTTGAATTTGGATCCGTTTCTGTTGCAACTGATTCTGATGGTGGTGTTGATGATGCTATATTATTTGCTGGTGTCGAACTCGAGTTATAATTTCTTATATCATATCGACAAACTGGACATCGCACATTCGAAGAAAACCACGAATTAAATGCAGTTTCGTTGAAAAGATGATTGCATCCCAATATTTCAATCACTGAACTGTCGTTGCTAAACTGCTCTAAAGTAATTGGACAACTAGTATTCAAAGGTTCGCTTACCTCGATAAATGGTAAACGACGAGTGGCATTTTGAATTTGTGTAGACGTCGCAACTATTGGCACATTTGAATAAAATCGATCATTTTGCAAATTTGCCGTTCTACCTGTTAAATAATTATCTATTATGGTTGAAGGCAAATTATAATGTTCAAATTCAAGACGATATGGTCTACCGCTGATATAAATAAGACTATCGCTGTTTGTAGTTGTTTCAGTATTCCTGAAGTTGGATGCACCTCTCTCTCGAATATTTCCACGACCTCGTCCTCTTGTGCTTGATTGAAAATTGTTTCTATTATCATAACTTATTGGACTAGTAGTACCTGCGAGTAGATTAATTGTATTGCGTATTTCATCTAGATTATCATATAATGAATCAATTCTTCGAACAGTTTGAGTATATTGATTAATATAAAAATCTAAAAGATATCTGTTGTGAGTTGGATTGCGATTATTATGTGACATATAATAAAATAATATATTATAAATATATTTTAAATGTGTTTAAATATATATTACATATAAATTATAATGAACAATTTCGAAGATTTCCAAAATTATAGAGATAAGGGTCTAACTGGGTTGGCGAATCTAGGGAATACTTGCTTTATTAATTCGTGTATTCAAATATTATCACACACGTATGAATTGAATAATTTTTTAAATAAAGAGACATATAAACGAAAATTGCAAAAAAAATTCGACTCGACGCTTTTGCTTGAATGGGATTCACTAAGACAATTGATGTGGAGTGAAAATTGCATAGTATCACCCGGGAAATTCATTAAAACAATTCAAACACTTGCAAAGATAAAGGGTGTCGACATCTTTACTGGATATTCGCAAAACGACTTGCCTGAGTTTTTATTATTCGTAATTGACTGTTTTCATACGGCATTGTCGAGAGAAGTTAATATGAGTATTTCAGGGACAATTTCTAATAATACAGATAAAATAGCGGTAGACTGTTTTGAAATGATTAAACGTATGTATTCAAAAGAATATTCTGAAATATGGGATATGTTTTATGGTGTTCACGTCTCTCAAATTATTTCAATGGAGACCAATGAGGTATTGAGCAGTTCACCCGAGCCCTATTTTATGATTAATTTATCGATACCACCCAATAACAAGGCACCAACATTAATGGATTGCTTAGATTTATATGTAGAAGGTGAAATATTAGAAGGTGATAATGCTTGGTATAATGAAAAAACCGGATTAAAGGAGAATGTTAAAAAGAAGATTAGTTATTGGAGTATGCCTAACATATTAGTACTTGATCTGAAAAGATTCAATGTTATGAATCACAATAATAAAAATCAGATTTTAGTCGATTTCCCATTAACCGATTTGGATCTCTCGAAATATATACTAGGATACAAAAAAGATAGTTATATTTATGAATTATATGGAATATGTAATCACAGTGGTGGTACATTTGGTGGACATTATACTGCATTTGTAAAAAATGCAAATGGTAAATGGTACCATTTTAATGACACGTCCGTCAATGAAGTTACTAATATTTCCCAATTAATAACGCCAAAGGCGTATTGCTTTTTTTATAGAAAAAAAACAATTGACTAATATATATGGAAGTTAAATCAAGTATAACACCAGATACAGTAAATATGTATGATTATATGAATGGGTTTTTAATGAACCCAAGTGCCTTTATCATATTAGCGTTAGTTTTAATAGCTTATTTTGTCGTTTTTGTATCTTTAGGGAAAAATGCGTCTGTTGATCAACCTGGCTTTTCAAGTCAACCTACTTCTTCTACCCTTTCGATCTTTTCGTCATCGTCATCGTCGTCGTCGGCTTTAGTTATAGGACTTGTGGCTGTTATTTTTGTCGTTTTATTATTAGTAAACGGTCTTCAATACTACTTTGGTTTAAATATTGTCGCGTCGTTAAAAAATGTGTTTTTTGGCGAACCTATTATTAATGTGAAATTGGATCATCAAAATACCGACATTAGTGGAAGCGGAGGAAATTTGTTTAACACGACTGTTCCAGAAATTAAATATTATAAGCAAGTATTCAACATACCTGGTAATAATTATGGTTATGAAGATGCCAAAACATTGTGTGCGGCATATAATGCACGTTTAGCAAATTATCAAGAAATTGAGAATGCATATAATAAAGGCGGTGAATGGTGTAATTATGGTTGGTCAGATGGTCAAATGGCTCTTTTTCCGACACAAAAATCAACGTTCGATAAGTTGCAAAAAATTGAGGGGCACGAGCACGATTGTGGGAGACCCGGTGTAAACGGTGGTTATATGGCAAATCCTGCATTAAAATTTGGTGTTAATTGTTATGGATACAAGCCGAGAATGAATGATGAAGAAGAAAAATTAATGCAAGTTGATACAGCGTACCCTAAAACGGAAAAAGATATATTATTTGAAAAAAGAGTTGATTACTGGAAGACAAAATTAGATGATATTTTAGTTTCACCGTTTAATCACGACTTGTGGAGTCACGTTTGATTTAATTTGAATTGGAATAAAAATAACTATTGACTATTTTAAAAAAAATATTTTAATATTATATGAAATTAAAATATTCTTTTAAGAAAAAGATTTTATTCGCCGGCTTAATAATTCTTTTTAGTATTCTAGTCTGTTATTATGTATTTAGAATGATGTTTACTAAAAACAATGTGGTACGATGTAACCAGGAATATGCTTTATGTTCTGCTTCAAAATGTGCCCCTAGTTTAGAGAACCCAGATTACGCAAATTGTTTCTGTGATGTTCTAGATGGACCGAACTATAGTTATGGAGATAAAACGTGCAATCAATTAAAACCTTATTCTGAATTACACGATAATGTAAATATTAGTTATTTATATTCGACCTATAGCAATTTTTTAACAGACAAAACGAGTGAATTGCTAACTTGTCCTGCTAATAATATTAATTTAGATTGCATGAACAAACTATGTACATTAAATCCAAATAATCCAAGTCAAGCTATATGTAGATGTAAAATTAGTAATAATAACGGACAAGACTGGGTGACAATAAATAAAAAAGGAGAAAAATCAACTTGCAATTATTTGTCAGGTGCATCTAAAACAATGAACACGAATTTAATTAATTTTATAAAAAAATCTGATCCTTAGCCGCGTTTGCTCTTGTTTTTAGCAACCTTCCGAATTCTTCGCGTTTTTTTAGACCGGGTTGAAGATGGATTATTATGGCTTTCTAACATATTCATAAATGTATCGTGAATGTTATGCGGTATAACGGGTATTTCTCTCGGATTTTCTTCCATTTTTTCATAGTTGAATAAAGCAAGTGATTTTTCTTTATTTTGTTGATAAAATAATCCGGCAGGGACAGCATAATTTTTGAAAATATCACTTACTTTATCTCGAGTACCATCTCCACCATTTAGAGAATTATTTGTATACATTGGAGAATTGCCATTTTTTAATAATACAGACTCTACAGAAAACCCACCACTCATAATTAAATCGTTATTTTTGTAAAAAATCATATCTTCAGCAGAAAATTGACTCATATAATTTATTATTATATAAATTAATTGTTAGAAATCCTCTTTATTTCAGGGACAATTTTGCATTCCCGTTTGTCTTTAATATATTGCACTATTTGAGCCACTTGGTTTTCATTTTTAATAATTTCACTTAATGATTTCTCTAAATATTTAAAAGTTAGAGGAGTTTGCATCTTTGTAGAAATAAATTTTAATCTTCCATTATTGATCTTTATTGTACTATTTATTAAATCATTGTTTTTAGCATAATTGTTTAAATTGTTGGTTAGAGCTATTTTATCGTCTCTGAGTTTCTTAATTTTTTCAGTATAATCGCGAATTTGATTGTCTATCGATACCCATTGTTGAATTTGTTGTTCAAAATTCATTGACTTATATATTTTACATAAAAAATTATAAATAATTTAATTATAGTATATTATACATATTATGCAAAATATATTATTTTCACCAAAAAAAATAAAAGGAAATACAAAGTCAATAAATAAGGAGGTCAAAAATGTTGTTTTATTTACCAATGCGAGAGACGAAAAAAATATAAAAGAGTGGGCGGCACATCATTTATTAATAGGATTCACGACCATTTATATCTTTGATCATTTGTCTAAAGTACCTCTGAAAGAAGTGTTTCAGCATTTCGACAAAAGAGTGATTGTTGAACGTTGTGAAATAAAAGGACCACCTAAATTAATACTAATGAATCGGGCTACATTAATTGCTTCTAAATTAAAAGCAGATTGGTTTATTTATCTTGATGCAGACGAGTATATTATTTTAAATAAATTTAATGGTGTTAAAGAGATGCTATCAAAATATTACTTTACTGATTCTTTGTCATTGAATTGGTTAATGTTTGGTACAAATAATCACATTTTAGAGCCAGAAGGTCTAATTATGGAGAATTATAAAAAATCAGATGTAATATTAAATCAGCACGTTAAAACATTTGTAAGACCGTCTCAGGTATCTCTTAAAGGTGCTACAAATCCTCATTTTTATCACATTAACAATACTAGTCGTTGGTTTACTATTACTGGTGAACTTATGGAAAATAAAATGTTTAATCCAATAAATCGAGCTTATTGGAAAACGCCTGCTTTTATTGCACATTATGTTTATCAATCAGAACAAACCTATAAAAATAGAAAATTACTATTACCATCTGATGATACAGGTAAATTTCGTCAAGAAGAAACTGATATTCACGCTCATCATAATGTTGTTGAAAATACAACAACTTCCAAGTATATTGAAAATATTAAATTATTTTTGCGACACTTTTCAAAAAATGGCAATTCGGAACTAGGCCTGGTCTAATATTGTCTACTAAAGACTGACAAATAATTGAAAAATAATATAAAATGTCTATAAATTTTATATTATTCCTATATTCTTATATTTACTTTCTTTGCTTTCTTGTATGCCTTTTTCCGTAAAGCTGTTGTAATCCTAACAAACCAAAAGGCACCAATGCTTGTTTTAATACATGTCCCCAATAACCTCCCTTCTTCTTGCGTCTACCACCACCTTGCACAGGTGCTGCATTTTGAGCGAGAGATCCTTGCGGAATATTATATGGTAAAACAGCAGGAGCACCTGTCAATGTTGGGATCAAATTGCCGGCATTTCCAGTGCCATCATTTCCAAACGTATTCATAAATTGCTGCTCTGTACTTCCACCAAAATTGCTTATAACCCAATCAGATGCATCACCACCACGTCTTCCACGCCTGTGCGATTTACTACGACGACCACCTGATGATATTTCCGAATTGTTTGTTTCAAGAGGTGTATCATCACCACCACGTCTTCCACGCCTGTGCGTTTTTTGTTTTCTCTGTATCCTTCTTGATTTCATTTATATATTGAAATGAGAAAAAATTAAAATAACTTGGATATAAGATTTTTATTACGCAAAATTAAAATTAGTAAAACTAATATTGCTAAAATCATTATAAAAATTAAAAAAATTATTCCAATTGTTATATAAATATATGGGTTTATCTCATTCAATATAAATTCTATCACAGGCATACATAGAGATTTTAACTCATTCTTTATATCGTCTCGTTTTAATATATCTAAACATTGTTGAACTAAACTTTCCTTCATATTAATTATTTATAAAAATTTATGCTCGTTTTATCGTTTATTCTATAATATTGCGTGTTTTCCATTTTATATTTTTCTTAATTACGATTAACAATGGAAAATATTATTCAACCAAATGAATCGTTTGATTTTTCGACTATATCTTTAGCACATCCAACTGGAATTCAAGGAGGTGCTTATTTTACAAAAATTAATAACAACGGGAAGTCTTTATATATTCAAACACCTAAAAGTCTTACTAAACAAGGGTTTGTTAAAAATGGAAAAAAAATTTATGCAGATCTGATGTTCGATAATAATGACGAACAATTTATCAACTGGCTTGAAAATTTAGAAACCAAGTGTCAGGATCTTATTTTTGAAAAAAAAGACTCTTGGTTTGATAACCAATTAGATAAAAATGATATTGAAACCGCATTTACTAGCCCTATGCGTGTATATAAATCAGGTAAATTCTATCTAGTACGTGTAAACGTAAAGGTTTCTAGTACTACAAATATACCCAGTGTAAAAATTTACAATGAATCTGAAACACCGCTTACCATAGATGATATAAACCACGAAACAAATATAATATCAATTTTGGAGATTCAAGGTATTAAATTCACTTCCAGAAACTTTCAGATTGAGATTGAATTGAAACAGTCGATGATTTTGAATAATGACGCATTATTCGAGAATTGTTTAATTAAGACAAATGCAAAGACACATACACATAAAGAGGCGGAACCTAAGATGGAATTGATAGTTGAACATTTAGAAACACCAATTGAAGTGTTGGAAGAATTAAGCAATCATATTGTGAAGAATGATATTAAATTAGAAGAAATTAAGACGGAGGAACCCTCTATACTGGATCCAGAAGAATACGATGAAGAAGAAAGTGTAATTTACGATGATGAATATAGTGAAACACACCATCCACCATTGACTCTAGGTAATGAAATAAAATCAAATACGACGGTTCGGTTTAAAGAACCGGATATAAACGGATTAGAAGAAATAGAATTTGATATAGTGGATGAGGAATTGAGAGAAGTAGATATAGATTCACAATTGAATACTTTAGACAATATCTCAAACGCAATAAAATTAAAAAAACCAAATCAAGTATATTACGAGATATATAAACAGGCAAGAAAAAAGGCCAAACTAGCAAAAAAAGAAGCAGTGCTAGCATTCTTAGAAGCAAAGAATATTAAGAAAACTTATATGTTAGATGATTTAGATGAAAGTGATAGCGATAATAGTGATTTAGATAATATGGAAGAATTAGAAATGTGATTTAGTTAATTAAATGAAATCTTTTATTAAGATTTTAATAAAAGTTTAGAAATATAAACTATAATTGATAAACAATTAATCTCGATACAAAAAAATATTTTATCACCAATTTTATATAATGAGCAGTTCTCTGAAAAAGATTTGGAACGATTATGGCGTCGGTGCACTTGTTGTATTATTAATTGTGGCATATGGTGTTAACTTATTTGCCAAATACTTAACGTCAAAGGGTAACAGTGGATATGAAACAATGTCTCAAGATAAAAATTCCGCTTACAAGAATGGCGGCGATAAAAAACAGCATCCATCCCAACAAGCAATGGGTGTGGTTCCAGCCAATCCCATAGGTCAAAATGAGGTTTTCGCTTCTGTTAGCGGCATTCCTACACCAAATCAAGGCATTCCTACTTCTTGTTCCAAGCCAAATATTCAGAACCCGTCTGACCTTTTGCCGAAAGACACGAACAGTCAGTGGGCTCAATTGAATCCCTCCGGAAAAGGTGAATTAGCAAACATCAATTTGTTGAAGGCCGGTTACCATATTGGCATTGACACTATTGGACAGACTCTAAGAAACGCAAATTTACAGATCCGATCTGAGCCACCAAATCCACAATTGTATGTTGGTCCGTGGCAGCAGTCTACAATTGAGCCAGACTTTATGCGTCCACCGCTTGAAATTGGCTCTACAAGTTATGCACAATAATTTTATTTTTTCCTACTACACAATAATCAAATATAAAATATCAAAATCTTTATATTCATCTTTTAACATATATAAATATTTTGAAATAATTACATCAAATTTTTGCGATAAATTAAAATACACTAATAATATATGTTTAAATTTAAAGAAAATATATTATTATGCGTTATCATCGGATTCGTCGTTTTTGTCTGTTTAAAAGTATACACTGAATCTGAAAATTATACTTTGAAATGCATTGTTTCAACTGTAGATGGTAATAAATATTGTGTAAGGGATAGGGCAATGTTAAATGAATCAGCGGATTTATTAGCACAAGTAACGCAAAAAATGAAGGAACTAGTCAAATATATGAAAGTGAATTACCCTGATGACCCGGACGTCGAGAGACTTGTAAAGGGGTTCAATCCTAAAAAAATAAGCGAAACATTGCCGACCAGTGAATTGACTGCTTATAGTGAGAACAAAGGAGAAAAGATTGCTTTTTGTTTGAACCGCACAAAAAATGGGAATAAATTGATTGACATAAATACGCTTACCTTTGTTGCTATTCACGAATTAGCACATATTATGACAAAATCCGTGGGCCATAAACAAGAGTTTTGGCAGAATTTTAAATTTCTCTTACAAAATGCAAAAAAGGCTGGTATTTACAATCCTGTTGATTATAAATCAAAACCCGAAAATTATTGTGGTATGACGATAACTGACAACCCTTACTTTGATTTGTAATTTATTGGTGTAAAATATATAAAATAATACTACGAGTATATATATGTCACTCGCAATATTAAAAGAAAATCCAATATATAAAGTAAATCATTTATTAAATTCTACCACTATTAGTGAGATACGGGTTTTTTATGGATCCTATGCAGAAACCGAAGACTTGAATGAATTATTTAAGAGAGATCCTAAGAATGCCGCATTTATTGATAAAAGCACTGGTCTGCCAATATTTAACGAAATGGAATTACGTAGCATCTTAGATAGGCAAATCCCCGTTGTATTTTCAGAGCAGCAAATTCATTATGATGATAGTATTGGTGTTATAAAATTGAAGATGATGATGGAATTCTCGAATACATTCTCGTTAGACGAGATTTATTTATTTTGTATGAAAGAAGAAGTATTGAATCCTGCAAATATTTATCAAATGCTCACGCAAAATGGACGTTTACCTCTTACAAGAGTGCGTTTGGATCAATTTATTGTAAATGTTATATTCGAGGATAATGGAGAACCGGTCAGATTTGATATTCCTGATAAGGAAGTTTATGATTATGATGATATATTAGCATTGAATATAAATGGCAAGAAATATACATTAGCCAAGGTACTTGGCCAGAAATTTTTTATAGTTGCGAATGAATACCCATTTATATCGAATCCATTTGAGGTTGAAGAATATGATGACTTTATTGAAAAGGCTTCGAGAAAATCGCTCACAACATTAAATAGTCATTTATTATTGAATACTGGTCAAATAGTGGGGAATAATATTTATTTGTGTTTAGCGAAAGATGTATTTTCACACGTAAAAACTCGTGATTTGTCTGAAAAATATACAGCGAAGATATATTATCCTTTTTTATGGGAAAGGAATATTTCTTCTCTCGAGGAATTGAGTGAACAAGAAGAAAAATTAATAGAAGATAGTGAAAGACTCTTGACGGACAATACTACGGATACGTTTAAAAGTGTTGACCTTTTTTACGACATATACAAGGAACGCAAGTCAAATTTAGAATATAAAAAAACGGGTATTAAAACGTTAAGTGTTACTGTTCATCCTGTTTATAAAATAAAGGTTCCATTGGATGTTATATTCAAGTTAATTCACGCAACCGAAATGTCTCCTTTGATAAAATATAACCCGGCACAAAGATATGAGAATATTTATAGATTATACGTTGATAAAACGGCGATGGATGGCCGAAAAATACCGTATTTGTCTCGGTCAACTATTTTTAAATTAATGAAAACAATTGGGAAAAGCAAATCTGTTTCGGTTTATATACAATACAAGATAACAGAAGATGAAAAAATTGTAATAATTTGCAATTTTGAAGAGAATGGGGATATCAATATTCGATGTGACTTTGACAGTATTTTTCCTATTGAAGAAATTGATGATTTAATAAAGAATGCAGTTAACCCAATTATCGAAGAGGTTAAAAATCACTTGGAGCAGTCCGGGTATAATATAAATTTATTTACTAGTTTATTGGATGAAAATGTGGAAGTAGACAAATTAGATTATGCGTCGACAATGCTTATTCGAAAACCAATAAAGCTCAACGATATTATTGGTTGTATAACAAGCGTATTTATTGTTGAATCAAAAAATTTAGATAAGGATATTCAAATGCGATTTAAACGCGTTGCCAATTTCAACAAAATGACAAGCCAGGAAGCATTTGTTATTGAACAGGCAAAGCAAAAAGATGGATTAAAGGGTATGGAATTAATAAGTGCGTTGGTGGAAAACTATGGAATTTCCGATCTAGATGCTCGAGCACTTATTGCAAAATTAGCTAGTGAAATACAAGTTGAGCGAGGTGTTAGAAGATCTGAAATAGAGATAAAAATAAATCCCGGGTTTAAGACAACTATTTCTTTAAATAGAATTACTAGTTTAATAACAATAAGTGTTGAAAATATAAACGATATTAATTATCTATATACTTTACCATTATATTTAGATTCATTAATAAGATTAACACAGGACAAAGAGTCAACTAATGTGCCGAAAAGTAAGATTGTTGCATTATGTAATTCAGATGAAAAAGATGAGATAGAGATTAAAGATATAGTATCTGCTACCGAGAGTAGATTTTTAGATCACGAGGTACCTGTTATTGAAGGAGATGATTTGGGATTTGTGGATTTTAATGAATATATGGATAGAGAACACGATGAAGAGGGTAAAGTTAAAAACGCACTGGATCTTTTTTTTGGAGATGATGACGACGATGTTGATTTAGATTCAGATGCCAGTAGCAGAGAATCATATGGGGGATTTAAAGGCGGCGAAACGTCTGATGAGAAATCCGCAGCATCATCTGATTCATTAAGTTCAATTGAATTCAACGAGGGTGATATAAAAGGGCTAGAAGATCTAAAAACGAGTTCATCTGATGAAAATAATGAAAATCTTTCAGAAAAGAGAAGCGACGAGTCATTATCGAGTTTTGGTAGTATTCCCCAAGATTCGGTTTCTGTCCCGGAGTCATTGTCGACGCCAGATTCGGTTGAAGCAGCACCTGTCGTAGAAGAAGCGACACCAGAAAAATCGCCAGACTCGATTGAATCTGCACCTGTCGTAGAAGAGGCGACACCAGAAAAATCGCCAGACTCGATTGAATCTGCACCTGTCGTAGAAGAAGCGACACCAGAACCAGAAAATATAAAATTATCCGTTGAACCTCAAAAATTGGTAAAAAAAACAGCAGTTAAGTTTAAAATAGTAGAGCCTGAACCAATTAAACAGCAGCCCAATCTAGTAAGAAATATTGATGGTATGAAATTATCGACACCCAATCCATTTCAGACACGTATGGAAGAATTAGACCCAATATTATTCAATAATCCTAAGCAAAACGGTAAATTCTCTTCTTATTCAAGAAGTTGTCTACATAGTTCTCGCAAACAACCGGTTATATTAACAGACGAAGAAATGGAAAAAATAGAAGAAGAACAGCCAGGTTTTTTAGAAAAGGGAAAGGAAAATGGAGATATTTTAAAATATGGCTCAAACCCAGACAATCAATACTATTATATGTGTCCCAGGTATTGGTGTATGAAAACAAACTCTCCTATTTCCGAAGCTGATGCAAAAAGCGGTAAATGCGGAAAAATAATTCCTAGAAATCGAAAAGAGATAAAACCAGGTGAATACGTTTTTGAATTCTATGATAAATCAGAACACGGAACTCCTGAAAACTATATAAAACATTATCCAGGGTTCTTAGAAAAAGACAAGCATCCTGACGGCCTATGTATGCCTTGTTGTTTTAAAAATTGGAATACACCTGTTCAACTTGAGAGAAGAAAACAATGTGCTCAAAAGGAAGAAAAGCCGGAAAAATCTGATATTTTAGGAGATGAATCTATTACACCTGTAGAAGAGCCTAAAAGTCCTAGAAATGTAACGGATGAATATGTTATTGGTCCCGAAAAATTTCCTATAAATGCAGGTCGTTGGGGATATTTACCTATGAGTATTCAAAAATTCTTGCACGAAGTAAATGCAGACTGTCAAATAAGCAAAACAAATACAAATATTAAACCGAATCATACGTGTCTTTTACGCCACGGTATTGAAATAAATCAGAATCAATCTTTTATCGGGTGTATTTCTGATGCAAAATATTATGGTGAAATAAAAATACCAACCATAAAAGAAATGAAAGAGCTAATTATTAAATCGTTATCTATTGATTCTTTTATTACATATCAAAATGGTGATTTAATTAGTATATTTATGGATCCGGATTATAATCTTCCTGAAACATCCAAACTATCAAAAAAATACACATCATCAAAATTATATTCAAAAATAGATAAAAGAAAACCGAAGGATCTCATCTACTTCAAAACCGTGATAAGTTCATTTGAAAATTTTGTGCTTTTTTTAAGGAACGATGATATATTAATTGATTACACTTATTTGTGGGATATTATATGTAAACCTAATCCTAGCCTCTTTCCACAAGGAATAAATTTGGTCATCTTAGAAATAGCAAATAATGATACAACAGATAACGTAGAAGTAATATGTCCAACAAACCATTATTCGAGTGAATTTTACGAAGCCCGCAAACAAACATTGATTATTTTGAAAAATGGCGACTACTATGAGCCAATTTATTCATATAGAAGTGAAGAAAAGAAAACCAAAGTTGGCAAAACGTTTAGTGAATACGATCCACAGCTTTCAAAAACAATGAAGGCCATCTTCAAAAAATTAATCAAACCTTTGTTGAAAAATACATGTATGCCATTATCAAGTATGCCAAATATATATAAATTTAAACATCCCATACTTTTGGACGAATTGATTGAATTGCTCAATAAATGCAATTATGAAATTATAATGCAAATAGTAAATTATCAAGGAAAAGTTATTTATGTTTTATGTAGTAATCCGGAATCAATAAATGGAGTAGTACCGTGTTTCCCGTCTTCAATAAATCCCACATACGATTATGTGGTGATGAGTGACGAAACAATGTACAACACATATGAAAATACGATAGATTTTTTGAGAGGATTAAGCAAGGAAAGTAAAAGGAAGATACCTTGTCTCCCAGAATTTAAGGTTATTGAAGATGAAATGGTCGTAGGTGTTATTACAGAAACAAATCAATTCATTCAATTAAGCGAACCATTTCCTCTTTCGGAAGCGACCGATGATGTAAAAGAATTAAAAGGAAATAATTATTTGATTGCAGAAAATGCAACAATATTATCAAAGGAGGTTGATCAAGAGAGAGTTGAATATATTAAAAAAATAAAATTAGAAACGAACTTCTATAATGTCTTTAGAAACACAATAAGAATTCTTTTAAATAAATATGAAAATATTAAGTTGAGAGAAAAAATCGAAGAAGAGGTTAAACGAGGATACACATTATATAATACAAAATTAATATATATTATAAAATACTTAAAGGAACTTGTTAATGACGCTATCCTTTTTTCAGAAGATTATGATTACACATTAATTGGTGATATTTCAACATGCATTGTTTTTGACAAAGAAAAATGCAATTCTAAAAGACCATTATGTGTTTTCTCAACAGGTAACACGTGCCAGATTATACTTCCTAAACAAAATTTATTAACAGGTTCCGATAATGAACTTCATTATTTTGGTAAAATGTCGGATGAACTGATTAGGTATAGTAGAATTAATTCGTTTATATTCAAACCACAGACGTATTTGTCATTTGGAAACGTTGGTTATAATTTGCGAGAAAATGAGATTATTGTTATACAGTCACTATTGAACGCCGAATTTTTTGAAGGTCTTGTTCCTGCTGAAATAAATATGTATGCCAAGTATAATTCATATGACACAGCAGAACCATTAATAAGTCAGAGTTACGAAAATAGAACAGATATTGATAATGCTGTAAATCCTGCATCGAGAGAAGAAGCACGAGAATGCATACCAGTCTCAACCGGTAAAATAAGCTCACTTGTGTGGAAAAATTGTTTCCCTAGTAATTTTGATGAATTAATGTATGAAAAAACAACGAGTTGCGGATTCTATATGTTAATTGATATTATTAAGTTATTCACTGGTGATGTTTTAACTATTGGGGAACTCAAGACAATTTTATTGGAAGAATATATTAAATATTTAATTGATTATGAAGGACAGATTATTGATATATTAATTGAAGAAGGTAAAAAGACTCTGGGTGATCAAGTAAAAGCAAGAACATTGTCTTTTCAAAATTTTATTTATACTGACAGTTATTTTGTTACAAATATGGATATCTGGTTGATTTTTCAAAGATATCAAATTCCTAGTATATTAATATCAAGTAAAACATTATTAGAAACTGGATATAAAAAAACGGAATTTGTATTATACGGTGAACAACACAATAATTTTGTTTTTATTGTTTCACCTGGTATGCGTGCTGAAAATATACCTAAATATAAATTGATGCAATCCGATGAAAAATCACTGTTTTTCCCTATCTCTGTAACTAAATGTGAAGATACATTGAGGCAAGCGATTATCGATAAAATAAGCATTTCAGATTATTTATCAACTTATAAAAAATCAAAAACAACAAAATATGTATTAAAAAATCCTAATCCAAAACCTCGCAAAATAGCCAAATTAAAAATTGTCGAAGAGGAACGACGCGAAGAACAAGAAGAGGCTAATAGCCCAGGGCGTGAATTGTTGGGCGAATCGCCTGAATTAATAGAAGATACAAGTTCTTCTAACGAATCAAAATCAAAAAAAAATAAAAGCAAGGTGGTTATTAAAAAAACCAAAAAACACCGCAAAAAGGTAAAATTGGTGGTTGTTAATTAAATTTTTAGTCTTGACCTTCTTCTTCAGACTCTTCCGATACATCTTGTTCCGATACATCTTGTTCCGATACATCTTGTTCCTCACCTTCTATTTCATTAAATATATTTGATTTTGAAAACGAATCTACGTTACCATTATAAAAATGGATATGTTTTAAATTAAATGATAATTCGGCTTTTTCCTTTAAAACTACCTTGGTCTTATTTGTCACATTGCAACGGACATTGACAAATTGCTTTTTAATTGTATATTTTTTTCTACCAAATAATGGGTTAAATACTACAAAATCTTTTAATTTTTTCTTTAATAAATAATAAGATTTAATTCTTTTTTCAGTTCCATTAACTCCATATTTAAACGTAAAATAAAGATAAAAATATGGACGAAAAATATCAACTATGGTATCTTTTGGTATATCACTATGTATAAATATTTTTTTTGTGTACATCCTATTTACTTCAAACATATTTTGCAAACTGTTGTAGAGTACATTTGGTGGCGAGTTATTAGTATAATTTTTAATTGCCAAGTCTCGAATATAACATTCATTATCATACAAAAATCTATTAAGATCAAAATTTGCCCTAAAAAATAATTCAAATAAAACCATATTCTTATGACAGTTATCTTTAACAAAAAAATAAATATTGTATAATATTGATATATTGAATGGAACATTATTAAAAGGATTTTTAGGCTGAAGCGGATCTGAAAAAAAGAATGGTGCATTTGTCAATGATGAATTCACCATTTTAATCAAGTCATCCATTGTGAATAAATACTTTGATCTGTCCTGAAGAACGGTAAAGACATTTTTCTCTCCTTCTTGCAATTCATTCATATACAAGTCCATATTGATTTTTATTGTCGCTTTTTTATATTTATATATATGAGCCAACCTGGCAAATCCATTATACACTCTTTGTGATTTTTGAAATATATTTAAAATAAAAGCTTTATCGTTATCATTTGTAAATAAATTGCTTAAAAAACTATTAAGATAAAAATATTTATTGTAAATAAAATTCCCTTTTTTATCACTATGATAGAATAAATTTGAAATATAAAGATAAAAGAAAAAATTCTGCTTCTGTTTCTGCT
>Ga0114959_10001151_pt1 | contig 23710 bp, 11 predicted proteins | sample C_130625_EF_Meta_FD_87317 | JGI IMG/M metagenome (GOLD analysis project Ga0114959, IMG submission 87317) | Freshwater microbial communities from Lake Croche, Canada to study carbon cycling - C_130625_EF_MetaG | ecosystem: Environmental > Aquatic > Freshwater > Lake | place: Lake Croche, Canada... | reverse complement strand
AGCAGATTCTGATGCGCTGTGTGAAGCAGATTCAGAAGCACTATGGCTGGCCGATTCGGAAGCACTGTGACTTGCAGATTCTGATGCGCTATGGCTTGCAGATTCTGATGCGCTGGCCGATTCGGAAGCGCTGTGACTTGCAGATTCGGAAGCGCTATGTGAAGCAGATTCTGATGCGCTATGTGAAGCAGATTCAGAAGCGCTATGACTTGCAGATTCAGAAGCGCTGTGACTTGCGGATTCTGATGCGCTGTGACTTGCAGATTCAGAAGCGCTGTGACTTGCGGATTCAGAAGCACTGTGACTTGCGGATACTGATGCGCTGTGACTTGCGGAAACGGATGCACTATGACTTGCAGACTCGGAAGCGCTATGTGAAGCTGATTCGGAAGCACTGTGACTTGCGGATTCAGAGGCGCTGTGACTTGCAGATACTGATGCGCTGTGGCTTGCAGACTCAGAGGCGCTGTGACTTGCAGAAACAGAAGCACTGTATGAGGCAGATACAGAGGCACTATGGCTTGCTGATTCATATGCGCTATGTGAAGCTGATTCATATGCGCTATGTGAAGCATAATCTGATGCGGAGGCAGTGGCAGAATTGACCTCTACAGATACTAGGGGAATCAGCCCCTTTAAAGTTGCTATCTGACTAGGGTCTGCTAATAGAACAGAGTCTGAGTCAATAATGACTTTAGTTAAATGACCAGCTCCAGCTAAACCCTCTATTTGCGCAAGATCAGCATTAATGTGCTCAATAGTATCTTCAAGAATAAAGTGATAGGGGCCACTAATCTTTGATAAAACATTAGTATCTGCAATAAGTTGCGCTACAGATAGTTTTACAACAGCCTCACTATTACCATCAGAAGCAAGTACCACTCCAATTTCAGCTAAGTTTGAAATAATAGAGGCTGAGCTGCCAATGATATGAACTAATGTATCAGTGATTGCGATCTGGAGCGTGTTACCTAAGGCAATTTTTGCAGTCGCAAAGTGATCTGATAGCAAATTATTTGCAACGCTGTCTGCACTAACATTTACCTGGTTGAGAGAACTACCAAGATTAGTAATGTTAGCTAGACTATTAACTACATCACTTAAACTACCAGACACATTTGCGCTGTAGCTAGTGATTTTATTCAGTACGTTGGCGTAACTATTGACATCACTTACGCTCACTTCAACTGGAATCGAGCGATTAATGAGTGCAATTGAGTTGATTTGGCTTAAGTGAGTTTCCAGATCTTGCAGGTGCGTTTGTATGTTTGCACTGCTATCGCCAATAGAAACTGAAATTACTTGGGCATTAGATAAAACTCCACTATTAGAAAATGCATTACTGATAGTGACACCAGTTACAGTAACCCCAACTAGAACCTTGTTACTGTTGAGGATATGCGCTAGCTGACTTTGATCGTTAGTGAACTGGGTATAGGTTAAGTTTGTGGACGCAGTAGGAGCAAGAACTGCACCCCCAATTGTTGGGTAATGAACATTTAAAAAGCTGGCGGCTGCATCAATTGAGCTAAATCCACTAATCGCCAGAATTTCACCGGGAGCCGTCAGGTTTGTAACCTTGCTCTCCAAGGCCAGGAGAGTCGATCCATTTCCGCCTGCGTACTGATCAAGAGTCAATACGACAGTTTGATTTGCCGCTAATGTGATGTGACCTACATTGGGATTAAGCGCAAGCAGGACAGCTGCACCACCAGGAACATTAGTAAAGTCGCCTTTGAGGGGTACATTAAAACCATCAATGAGCATCTTAAAGAGCTCAGGAAGATCTGCGGTAATTTGATCCGCACTGAGGGCGCTGATATCAACACTCGGGAGTCCAATTACCGCTATTCCAGCATCAGCGATTGCAGCTGCGTTGTCATAACTAAATTGGTCGCTACTCTTGAATACAAGGCTATCTACATGGTAGCGAGAGTGCAAACTAGCTAACTGATCTGCAGAAGTACTACCAGATACATTTAAATTACCTAGATTGCTCAGGTCAACGTTTAAGCCTGTCAAGCTGACGCTACTTGTTCCCCAATCATGAATCTTTGAGAGTCCAGCCGAGATACTCGCTGCGGTTACGCTATTCGTTAAATCAGAAGTAGATAATGTAATTACTTGGCCCGGAGCTAAGGAAATGACTCCAACTTGAGCTGTACTAGCCAAGTAAAGAGCATCAGTGGCAGTCACATCAGAAATAGTGACTGAGCCGTTTCCTAGATGGGAGGCATTACTTAAAAGAATCTTGTTGCTACTGAGCGCATCATGAATTTGTGTAGCGGTAAATCCACTCTCACTCAATGTCAAACTGGCTGTGGGAGTCAATTTGACACTAGTAATATGGCTATTAGTATTTAATAGTGTGACGGCATCGCTTAAATTGCTTGCACCAGTTGCATCAATAGAATATGTGCCCAACTTATTGAGAGCATTCGCATCAGCGCTAATCTTGGCAAGAGAAAGTGAGAGCGGTGTGCTAGGATCAGTCTGCGAGATCGAAGTAATACGTAGGATATTGGCGTTCAGCGCATCCAACCCAGCAGATAATCCAGCGGCCGAATCACTAATGGTAATTGAAGTAACGCGGGAGTCAGATAGTACTGTCGCTATATCAGCAGCCAAAACACCATTAACACTGACGCGCAAAGTATTACCAAACTCATTAATGACTGATCTATAAGTTGAGTATTGCAGCCCAGTTAGAGAAAGTACATTGGAGTTATCTGCAAAACTTACACCCGTCAACTTACTAATTTGGGAGAGTTGACCTAGCGTTAAATCCAAGTTTTCTGGAATGGTGGGCAAACTAACTGTGATAGCAGAGATACCGTCTATAGCAGCAGCGCTCAAGCCGGTCGCTAGCGACACATTATTTAAAACAATATGAGTAATGCCATGAAGTCTTAAATCAGAGACCAAGCTAGCCAGACTGCTATCACCGACTAAATTAGCCTCTAAATTGGCAATATCACTATCACTTAATTTAATAGAAACACCACTCACAGTTGCGGTGGTGTTGCTTACCGTGATGTTGAGGTGCGCATTAATTAAGGCAATAGCTTGGCTAGCAGTAAGCGTACTATCCAGAGCAGAGGCACTAGCAGTTTCTAATGTCTGTATTCCTGCGGCAATCAGATCTGGCGCATGAGCTAAAACGGCATTTAAATTAGTTAAACGCGCAGACAGAGAGAGTGCAACCTCTTTGATACCAGCACTGATCGCTGAATCTGATAGTACAAAGCTAATATGGTCACCGCCTTGGACGGTTGCCAAGATTGCAGTAGCGCCTGCTAGAGTAACGTTATCAGTCTCAGAGACCGTTACTTTGATTGCAGGAAAATTCGTTGTATTAAGATGTTGAACAATTGCTTGGTGGCGCTCGTAAGACTCAATGACAGCGCCGGTATTTGATAACTCAAGCGCATCAGAGTACGAGACAGTATCGCTATTGGTTGGGAAAAGTAGCGCAGTTCCATGAGGAATCTGGAATCCAAATCGCGCGTAATCTGCGGCATCAGTGATGAGCAGTCCATCAAGCCCTGTGGTGTCAATAATTGCGTCTGTAACAGTAAATCCTGTCAAGTGATGCAAAATCGCATCGGAAGGGGCTACTGGTATAGGATGCGCAGGGCTGCCGCCCTGTAAGAATATCTGCTTGATGCCAGCATTGAGCAGTTTGGCTAATTCTGCAGGATCGTTGGCCAGTGCCTCGAGGGCTGCAGGGTCCTTCAAACTCAATACTGAAGTGGCACTAAATTTCTCACCATTAGCAATCAGCAAATTCGCATCGGCTAGAGAAATATTGGTATCAGTAATGACCGTACCAATCTTTAGATTTAGACCAAACCCATCCTGTAGAACTGTTTTTGCTTGCGCCACCGTTAGAGGACCGGTAATCACAATATAAGTTAAGCCAGCGAGCCCATAACGATAAGCGGAGGTCAAAGATGCAAGCTCTGCACCCGTCATTGATAGGACAGGTGTGACACCGAAGCCTGCAAAAGTTACAGGGGAAGTACCTTCAGGCCCAGTGTACAGAGTAACGTCACCAGTGCTTCTTTGAGAGGCATTGAGAATAGCTCGGGCTTGCGAATAGGTAACTACACCGCTGCTTGCACGGGAATCAATGCCAATTGGGGTATCACTGCCAGTGCCGTAAGTAACGCCAATAACGGCTAGGTGGTAAGCACTTTGCAGTAACTCTACAGGTGTTTTGACGGCATTACTGGTCTCTAGTGTGACGCCTGAGCCCAAAAGGCTTGGATCAACCGCGCCCACTGCTGCGATTCTAGTGCCAGCAGCAAAAGGTGTTGCGGCATTTAAAAGGCCGCTATTTACTAAATTGGTTAAAGCATTACCCGAAACGCTAGAGCCTGCTGTAGTGCCTATTTGGGAGAAACCCATTGTGCTCAAATTGGTCAGAGCTGAAACTGAAAAGGAACCAGTGCTAATTGCTGATAAATCTTGTGTAGATAAAGTTAATTGCAAGCCAGCATTAAATTGAGTAATCCCCTTGGCCTGCAAAGCAAGCGCCTGACTTAAGCTAATATTTGGTGAAGAACCACCAGAACCCTGAAAGCTAAAGCTAGTAATGCCGTGAGCAGAGAAAGAATTAATGTCGTTAACAGTTCTATCGATATTAGAGCTATCACTCTCCAACTCAGTATCGATAAATTGCAGATTAACGCTCGAAATAGCACCGGCAGCCTGGATCAATTGATCAAATTGTGCCGCTGTAATACCACCAATAACCTTAAATACGACATGTCCACTAGCATTTAGGGCCGCTATTTCTTGAGCAGTAGTTGCTAGGTTAGCTGCAGATAAATCCGCTACAGATAACTTGATCGTATTCGTACCAGTAAATTGAGCAGCCGCTTGATCAAGAACTGCAAGGGTTTGCGCAGTTGTTCCCGGTAAGGTATGGCCATTTAATAAAATCTGCGTGGCATCAGCTAAGTTCAGGCTGGTACCCGAGAGAGTATCCCTGCTGATGCCATTCGGGACATTGATGGTTAAGCCAGCATTAATCAGCGCCACAATATCTGCAGCGGCGACATTGCCAGATCCAATATCAGCAGAATCGAGACTAGTCCAGTTGTAAACCGAGGGACCACCGCTCAAGGCAAAATGCACCCCGTGATTTGCTAGATTTGCAAGATAGGCGACGCCAGAACCATCCAGATTATGAACTGTAATCGGGCTACTAAAAGAGCCTCCTGCGTCAACCACTTTTTCTGCAAAAGCAATATCAAAAGTAGTATTTGCTGGAAGAGACACCCCATGAATTGCATACGCTTGCGCATCCAGCATGCTTAAGTTGACATTGCTTGCAACCGAGACGCCAAATAATTTAAGATCAGCTGATAAGGTCAGCAAAGAATCAATTTGTACCTTTGTTAAAGCAGTGGGCGTAGTAAATACAAAATTGGTCACACCCAAGCTAATTACCTTGGGACCCCAACTTGCCTCACTCAGCAAATCACTAGTACTTATGGTGACCTGAGAATTTGATAACTGCAAACTATGTGCGAGATCAGCATTTACCAAGCTTTGAGCTTGACTCAGAGTTAATGAAACACCGGAAATATTTAATCTTCCAGCGATGACAGTAACGCCAGCGCCGTGAGCCGATATATCAATCGGAATAACAAAACCAACCCCTGCTTGTGCTAATTGGATTAACTCTGATTCCAGCCTCAAAGCACCAATGCTAATGTCGTTCGATTGCAGAGTGACCGCTATTTGAGGATGGCTTGAACTTAAAGCCAAGCCATTTGCATCTACTGAAGCTGTAAAAGTTGCATTTGCTTTAATTAAGTTGAGTACGCTATTGAGATCCAAGTCTCCGGTAGAGGCATGCACCAGCACTGGAAGATTGGAACTCGCTTGCTGAAGTTTCAGGCCAGCATTGACTAAGGTGAGCGCATCAGCATATGCAAGACCAGCGGTACTTTGAACAACAAAAGATCCAGCAGCAAAAGTAAAGCCATTATTAATTAACTGCAAGGCTTGTGCAGAGGTAATCGTCAAGCTTCCACCAACAGCTTGGATAGCATCAATACCAGCTAATTTAAGACTGGCAAGGTCATGTAGTATTTGATCGAATTGGGCACTGTCCGAGACAGCCAAGGTTACTGTAGCGCTGTCAGCAAATAGACCAACATCACTTAGTAATCTGGCCTCATCTAATGCAGTGAAGCTGCTCAGACCATTACCAGTTAAATTGATTCGAATGGATTGATTGCTACCCAATATATTGATATGGGTAACATTCATTTGCATCAAATCCGCAAGTGAAATTTGACTAATTTGATGAGCCAAGTCAGTCAATGCAATTGCTGAATTACCCGATGCAATTACATGACCAGAACCATCTTTGAGTAAGACTGAATAGTTCGCACTGTTTACATCAATGACCTGAGAGACCAAATACGCCGGGGCACCACCCACCGTCCCGGCAGATGACCCCTGCTGAAAAGAAATAATGCTCGAGTAGACTGCTGATTGGGCAGCAATCAAGTCGGCCATAGAAGGGATATCGGTAGCTACCCCAGTAAGAACATCAGCAATAGATGTCAATAAACTGCTCTGAGAAATCGCAGCAGCAGCCTTAGCATCAGCAATGTGCTGAACTGCTATTGGATTATTAGGATCGGCAGCATAAGTAGGATAGGCATTCACGAGGGATGCGTAAGCTGATTCAATCGCACTATTCGTGGAATTGATCGCATTAATGATGAGGTTCGCCTCATTAATTCCTGCGGTCAATGCATCACCCGTTAGAGTGGTGTCAGCGCCAACTCCAAGCAAGTCTTTGATAACAGTTTCAGTGAGCTGCCCTACCGTGAGATGAAGGTTCCCGTGAAGATAGTTACTCAGAATGACTTTGCCAATTTCTTGAGCTGCCGCCGCAAGATCCTGAGTAGTTGGCATCTGACCGCGAGTCTCAACAAGAGCTGCGGCTTGTAACAAGGTATACAGTGTTTGCTGGATCGTGAAAACTTGCACGCCAAGAACAACGTTGCCAGAGGACATCGCCTGATTGACGTCAAAGTTAGCGAGCGATTGAACTGCCCCAATACCTAGCTCAGACTTGAAGATCTCCTCAGCAACACCCGACTGCTGCTGAATCAATGTGAGCGGCGTAACACTTGCCCTAGGGATAGGAGTCCCTTCGGTAAAGCTGGCAACCTCCACGGAGGAAATGATTTCACCAACCATTTGCCCAGTATTGACATCGAATCCACCTGCTTCAATGTCTACGCGAAGATGCTTGCCTAGGTAGGGATTGTTGGCCCCGAAATTAAAGGTGTATTCACCGCGAGCATTGGTAATGGTAGATTGCACCGTTTTCCACGTACCATCGGCTTGCTCAACTTGTAAATCCACAGTTGCACCGGCAACGTAACCATCAATTGCGGCGCCACCAACACCAAAGCTGGAGACTAATCCACCACCACCGCCACCGCCACCGCCAACAGCACCGCCACCGCCAACAGCACCAGCTGCGTCGCCACCGCCAGCACTGAGTGCAGAAATAGCAGGACCACCTCCACCGCCTGACCCTGGGCCGAAGGCTCCAAGTACGCCGGCAAGATACATCTCGTCTTCTTCAGCCTGACCTAATGCACCTAAATCCGGTGCGCTTTCATCAAAACGGGCTACATCCAATCCAGTGGACTCACTGGCAAATTTCAAAGAAATTTCTTGATAAGTTGCGGAAGATGAGCCGCTAGACTCCTCTTGATACATCTCGCGCAACTGAGCAAAATTTGCGGAATCAGAACCTAAAAAAACTAAATTGCCAGATTGATCAACCCAACCTGTTGATAATTGCTCCAGAGCACGCACAACCGCTTGTTCACGGACCGACAGAGGGTCGGTGTCATCTAGGCCGTATATGGCGGGGTTATCTGCAAACCAATTTTTAAGTTTTTTCTCAAGCTGGGCAAGCGTGTCAAGACTTACGGTAGCAGGGGCAGTAGCAAGCTGAGCGAGAAAAACTTCAGTATGGGGACCAAGTTTGATATGACGTGGGGTATGGTCAGAGCTAGCCACCTCAACTCGATCATTTGATTCTTGGGCTCCGCTAAGATCATTTTCGGCGTTTTGAGATTCATCAGCCGTTAAATCCCCCGCTGCGTTCTCCCCAGATTCTTGCAATGTTTGCGCCTGCGACTGCTCTGCCTGGAGAGCAATCATGAAAACAATTGAAGCAAGCCACTGCAGCGTTTTTTCGTCGAAAGAACGGGAAATGAAATTCGTCACCTTAGCCAACATGGCAAGGTGCTTGTTTTGAGCCTTAGGCGCGCGCGCCTTCACAGACCGCTTGGAGGGGGTCTTGATTTTTTTGCTCACGTCGAAGTAGATGGGCGAATTTTCACATACTTAGATTAATGGAGAAGTGCAAGCCCATTACCAAGCCTATTGTGGATATATTTCAATATCCAGAATTACCCCCACAGCTAGCTTGTAATAAATGATAAATCTGATAAACGAAAACTATCATATTTATCAGATTAATGTGTAATTATGCTTAAAAATTAGGCAGAATTTACACTTATCATCAAGGAAATAGTTAAAAAGGGCATTTTTAGAGGAGCAAGTTTGGGTATTTTTGAGACATTTTATATTGAATTTTTGAGAAAAAATATTATATAAAAGTATTATTTGTTAATTATTAATTTTATTATATTTAAATAAAACAAATAAGCTTTTATTTTATCAAAAATTATTATTTAATTTAATATTATTTGAATAAAGCAATTTAAAAGAAATTGAAGAATTTTTTCCCTAAAAATGATCAAAAATTGATATTGAATTTTGCTACTTTTTGTGGAATTTAGTCAAAAACAAGGAAATTTCAAATCCAAAAAAACACATCAGACGTGTTTTCTTGGATAAAAAAGTGGTAATTAAACGACTTTTTGATAATAAATTCTTATTTTTCACACAATGAATGTGCATTTTGTCATTTTTATCATTAAATTCACTTTTGCTTTAATTAACCTTTGACTTAGGAAATTCTTAAAGAGAATTTGACTACTTTTTTATACCCTGAGGATCTTTTTACCTAAAGATCCTCTTAAATATGACATTCATATATGAAACCTGCTTTTGCCAAAGAATTTTCCCGGCGACTAATTGAGTACTACGGCCGTATGCCAAGCGCTGCAGTAGTTAGCCGAGACTTTAATTTAAGAGCTAAGGATGCTTCACCCATTTCCCAAGAAACAGCTCGAAGATGGATGCGCAGTCTCTCGCTCCCTGAAATCGAAAAACTCCAGATCCTGATTGAATGGTTAGATTTAGACATGTCGTTTATAAGCAATCGCACTACTCCAGATGAAGAGAGAGTTCAAAAAGGAGTGGATCGTAGGGTAAAAGGGGTAACACTTGACCCCTTAGAGACAGTCTTGTTGAAAAGCTTTAGGGAGACCGACTCACGTGGGAAGCATTGCTTGATAACGCTCGCAAAATCCCTACATGAGCGACCTAAACTAGAGGTCTAAGCAACAATCTACTGTAGCGATAATAGAGCCGAAATTAAGTCTTGTGCCACTTAACTACGGATGGAAAGAGAAGCGTCACCGTAGTTCCGAAATCCAATTTACTCTCAATAGTGATTTGACCAGAGTGCGCCTCCATGATTTCCTTAACGATCGAGAGGCCAAGTCCAGTCCCGGTAATGTCAGGATTAGAGTTGCTACGATAGAAGCGCTCAAATGCATGCTCTAGATCTTGCTCTGACATTCCACTGCCATAGTCTTGAATAGATACTCCCACATACAGAATCTCATTTAATTTCTTCGTAAAAGTTTTCACAATAACAGGGCTACCCTTAGGGGAATACTTGAAAGCATTAGTCAATAAATTCAAGATGAGTCGCTTGAAACTCTCAGCATGAAGCATGATATCTGGGAGGTGATCATCGTTATATAAAACAATTTCCCGCACATCACCGTGCAACTGAAAATGCGCAACAATTGGACCTAGGTAACCTGCTAAGCTGGCTTTGTAAAGATTAAAGCCACGAGCTATTTGGTGCTCTAGTCGCGAGATATCCAAAAGATCATTAACTAAATCGGCCATATACTTTGATTGGCGCTCAATCACTGAAGACATTTCCAAGATCACTTCATCATTAGGTGCAGACCTTGCTCTAAGACGCCTGGATAATAGCTCGGCATATCCCAATATGCTACTAATAGGGGTGCGCAGTTCATGGGCTGCAGTAGTCATGAAAGCACTACGCAACTCCTCCAACTCAGCTTCTTGAGTGATGTCTCGTAGATACACTACCAAGTTTTTAGACTGATTTGCTTTGGTAAAAACTGCTAGAGTCCGCAAGATAGGGATCTCTAAAGTTATTCGCTGCACCTCTTCACTTGCTTTAAATATGCGTTTGATGTCAGAAGCTGAGGTGGGCCCCTTTATATTTTGAAGCAATTTTTCTACCAGATTAGCCAAGGATTGATCAACTACATCGGCCCCCATCACGCCTGTCAAAACCTCAAATGCGGGATTAACGTATCCCACTCGACCATCCGAGTCAATCTCAATAAATCCATCCGGAGATAAGGTGAAAATAGCCTCCAATTGAGCATTGCGTTGCTCAACTTTTAACTCAAGTCCAGCGTAACCTTGTCGTAAACGCTGAAGCATTTTTGCAAATTGAATACTTAAGCGCCCTACTTCGTCTTGGCGATCCTGTAGCCTTCGTAACTTTTTTGGATTGACTGAACTAGAAAAGCCAGATTCACCTACTGTGAGTGCAAAGCTAGCCAAGTCTTCCAAGGGCGATGCAAGGCTTTTTCCTGCCTGTGTAATCACCAAAATAACAATCAACGAAATAAGCACTACAACCAGAAGGAAAGGCAGTATTAGTTCTACTGAAATAATATGCGTCCAATTCGTTTTTTCATTTAACACCAATTGCAAATGTAAATTAGAAAGCGGGTCTACCAATCTCAATGACCCCTTAATTGTTTTCCAAGCTAATGCCCCTGTTGTTGCTTTGCTACCGTATGAATTGCCAGATTCTGCCGTATCGTTTTGATCGCCCAACATTTCCTTGGCTATTTTTTGATCGATTGCTGAACCTTCATAAAGACTGGATAAAGCTTGTCCAGAAGCATCCTCCAAAACCCAACCAGCAACCTCTTTATTGCCTTGAAAAAAACGGCTCATGATTTGATTAATCGATTGACTTAAAACAATAGCCCCACCCGACTCTATAGGTTGCGCAAGTAGAAGAAAAAACCCATTTTCTGTATGCACTAATGCAGATTGCATTTGATGTTGGGCTAAAGCCTTTTGAGCCAATATCCGCCTCTCTTTAATGGGGATGATGTTGCTTGAAGTGCCGTACACATCACGTAAATTGGCGTCAAGCAAGTAAAAGTCATCATGGTCATCTCGAATTAATGGATGCGTTATGAGTGCAGAATCTAATAATTGAGGGGCTTGATTTGGGTTTTTAAGCGCCAATTGCACTGTTGGTGACCTACTTAGGAAGCGTACTTCAGATACCAACCCATTGAGATGAGACTCCACTATCTCAGACTCAATCAAAAACTCGCGTTGAAGTTGCTCAACAATATTTTTTTCTACAGCATTGCGCGACACCTGAAGTGCTGCCCCAGCCATCAACAGCAACATAAAAAGATTGGTAGCAAGCAACCAAACCAAAATTTGGTGTCGCATCGAACCTTGATACCAACGTTTTAATAAGTTAGTCATTATTGTTAGTCATTGTTTATAGCGGCTCATTTTTAGACCCAAACTTCAATCAGTTGGATTAATCAATAACACTTTACAATAGCGTAGAATTCTTGGAAAAATGCATTTAAGTTCAATACACCTCCCCTTCATGAACCAACATTTCTTTGCTCAAATCATTAATAAATGAGCTCTGAAAACGCTTATATTTCTACTAGAGAGGCTGCCGACATTCTTGGCATATCCCTAAGAACTGCACAGCTTTGGGTAGAAAGCGGTGTTCTATTAGCGTGGAAGACCTCGGGAGGGCACAGACGTATTTTGCGCCATTCAGTTGATGCCCTATTAACTGAACGTAGCCGTCAAGCCGGCATCCAACCACAACAAACTGAGCCTAAGGGTGCTTATAAGGTTGTGATCGTTGAAGATGATCAAAATCTATTGCGACTGATTGAACTTTCTTTGTCAGATTTAGAGTGCTCAATAGAGATACGTACCGCCCGTGATGGATTTGAGGGTCTAGTTTTAATTGGACAATACCGCCCCGAGCTGGTCATTGCTGATCTAAATATGCCCGGCATGGATGGCTTTAGGATGATTCACTCGCTAGTAGGTAGTGATTTTGCGCCGAATAAAATCATTGCAAGCACCGCACTTAGTCTGGCAGATATAGAATTAAAGGGCGGCCTTCCTGAAACTATTGAAATTCTCCTTAAGCCGTATTCTTTAGTTGAGCTGGAAAAAAAGGTATTGGATTTTTTGCGAAATCAACACTAAGTACCGGCTTCAAAGATGAGCACCTTATTGGTGCCTAAATTGATTCAAGTTTCATTTCTTTCATTTTTTTAGTGTAGTATCCACAACACTATGAATTTGTTAAAGAATATGAAATCACTGCTTTTTTTGGGCCTCTGCACATTTTTAGTTTTAACCCTGAGCTATGGAAATGCACCAGCAGCACAAACTCCTAACAATGCAATTCCTGCAATAGCTGAGGAAACTAATGCTGGAACCTCATCAACCCCCCTATCCGCCGATTTAAACCCTTCTGCAGTCTTATTCGAAGCCAAAAAAGAGTTAAAGCCAGTTAATATCTGTGAAGGGTCGAAATGCTCTTTGATGGTGACGTTTGACGCTCCAATCGATAAAATTACAGTAGAAAAATTTAGACAAGATACTACTGGCATCCCCTCAGGGACAACGGTATTGCTGAACTCAACCTCTGGTGACCTTAATAGCGGTGTTCAATTGGGGCTTTACATACGAAATCAAAGATTTAACACTAGCATTGGTCGTGCTCCAGGGCTTAAAACATCTTCACAAGCTGTAGACGGAGAGTGTTTTTCAGCATGTTTATTGGCTTTTGCGGGTGGTGTAAATCGTCAAATAGACCCTAACGATCGCCTAGGTTTTGATGCATTGCGCGCAAGGAGCAAAGCGGATACACCTGCTCAGTTCAAAGAAGCTGTTAGAAGCCTAGGTAAGTACTTGGATCAAATGGGAGTTGATCGTCGCCTAATAGATTTAATGCTGGAAACAAAGGGAACAACAGTTCAACCCCTGGAATGGAATCGAGCAAAGCAACTCAATCTCATCAATACCAACGTTACGACAACATTTCCATGGCGGATTCAAGCTCTTGAAAATGGTCTGTTAGTTGTCCTAGCAACTGAAAAACAAGTCTCTGGTCGTTACATCATTTCTCTGGGCTTAACACGTCAAAATAATGACTATCGCTTAACTATTTTTGTAAAACCTTCATCTAACGGTCAAAACTTGGGTGGCTTGATTGATTTTTTAAATAGCAATGGAAATCTAAAATTAGTCGCTGGAAAACAAGTCATCAAACCCACGTCTATAAAACCATGGCAAGCAACTACAACTGGTATGCAGACAATCGCATCATTAACGGAACAAGATTTGCTACAGCTGAGCTCAGCTTTGGAATTTGAGCTTTATCTACAGGATCTTGGCACAAATACATATGGCCTCGATAACGTAACTATTTTTGGAACGTCTGGCTTAAAAGGCGCAATGAAAACCCTGAAGAAGTAGTTGACTAAGACGCCCTTAGAATTACGTCAATGTTGCGCATCATGGTAACGCTGAGCCGTCTACTCTTAAATTAATCTGCTAATACGCACGAAGCAATTTTCAAACACCCTATCATCACAAACTACAAAGCTTTCATAGGTTTTTGCAAGATGGATGCTGATGTTATCAAGGCCTATATAGAGACTGCGATGGAGATAGGAATTATAATTGTAATGGGCCACGCATAAGATACAAAGCAAGATAGCAATCTGAAAAACATTCTGATAGCACAGTTTTTGAAACAACGTAAGCTATTTAAGGGTCAAGAATGGTACTTATTTGCTTTATTTTGTGTATTTATTCATTAAAATGTATTCTCATTAATCACCCAAAAAATCTTTGAATAGTTAATGCCCTCAGATTCCAGCACTTATGAAATTTAATTATTAAACTCAGCACCAATCTCACATCATGCTTAATTTGAAATCATCGATTTCTATCAATAAAACCAAACTCAAAAAAAGTTTGCCTCGCGTCCTCTTAGGCTTTGCTCTTACCCTTTTTCTTGCTTTACAACTAACTGGTGTATTTGAACTGGGGATTATTCAGCGTCTTGATCATCTGATTTATGACGCCCGCCTCAGAGCAACTATGCCCGGCGGAATTGATGAACGTATTGTTATTCTGGATGTAGATGAAAAAAGTTTAGCCAATCCAGAGCTTGGTCGCTGGCCTTGGGCACGTAATCGGATGGCTAAGATTGTAGACACCCTTTTTGAGCGCTATCAAATCAAGCTGTTGGGCTTTGATGTAATCTGGGCAGAAGCAGATAAAAGTTCAGGTCTTTCAACCTTACAAAGCCTTCTCAATAAAAATGATCCTGATAATGAAAATGTACTGCGTAGTCTAAAAAAATTGACTCCGCAACTTGATTTTGATGGTCAATTTGCCAAATCTTTAGATGGCCGCCCTGTAGTACTTGGCTATTACTTCAACTCCAATGAAGATGCGCGTGAAATTGGCACCCTACCTGAGTCAGCTTTTTTAAAGGAAGATCTAGCAAATCGAGAACAAGCCTTCCCAGTCCGCAATGGCTATGGAGCTAATCTTGAAAAGATTGTTAATAGCGCGCCTTATGCGGGTCATTTCAACCCAACCGTTGATCCCGATGGCGTGATTCGCCGAGTACCGCTCCTCATTCAATATCACGACGATTATTACGAAAGCCTCTCCTTGGCAATGTATCGCATGTATCTGGGCATGCAAACCCCTGATTATGCAGGCAAAGGCTTGCTGCCAGATAGGCTACCAGGCTTAAAGTTGGAACCATCGGGGCAGGATTTATCCAAAGGAGAAATCTTACCCATCGAAGGGATTTCTATTGAGAAAGTATCCATACCTGTCGAGCTGGGCACCAATGCTTTGGTACCGTTTCGAGGGCCTAAGAAAAGTTTTCGCTACATCTCTTTAAGTGATGTGTTTGACGGAACTGCCCCACCAGAGTTACTCAAAGATAAAATTGCATTTGTTGGCACAAATGCTCCGGGATTGGCTGATTTAAGGGCAACTTCTGTTGGTGGTTTGTACCCAGGTGTAGAGGTGCATGCCAATCTTTTAGCAGGCATGTTAGATTCTGACCAAGGGGTAATTAAGTCATCGCCTCCCTGGATGCTTGCAGCACAGTTTTTACTACTCCTGATTAGTGGGCTAGTTCTCTCCATTTTATTTTCCCAAATCTCTGCGTTATCAGGATTAGCTCTTCTCATTGGCTCCTTACTCAGCGTCATATTATCGAACTGGTGGATCTGGCAAAGTGGCTATGCTCTACCAGTTGCTTCAGAGTTGCTTTTAATCGTTCTTCTATATGTGATTAATGTGGCTTACGGTTATTTTGTAGAGTCTCGTCAACAAAGACAAATGGCGGGCTTATTTGGTCAATATGTACCTCCTGAGTTAGTAGAAAAAATGGCCGAGGACCCCCTCAAATACAATATGGCCTCCAAGAAAGCTGAGCTTACAGTCCTCTTTGCTGACATTGTTGGCTTTACCTCTATTTCTGAAAAGCTAACCCCAGTCGAACTCAGCGCTTTTGTGAATGAGTATCTTTCTGAAATGAGCGCAATCATTAGTAAATCAGGTGGAACCTTAGACAAATATATTGGGGATGCCATCATGGCATTTTGGGGTGCTCCACTTGAAAATCCCGATCACGCGAACCTTGCGGTAGGCGCAGCATTAGCCATGCAAGGAAAATTGCAAGAGCTCAAAAAAAGCTATGAAGAGCGTGGCTGGCCCAAAATTGCTGTTGGCCTTGGTTTGAGTACTGGTGAAATGACTGTAGGAGATATGGGCTCAAAGGTACGTAAGGCCTACACAGTAATGGGTGATGCGGTGAACCTAGGCTCTCGGCTCGAAGGCATTACGCGACAGTATGGTGTCGGTATCATTGTCTCCCAAGTAACACAGGCTGCAACTACTGGAATACTATATCGAGATATTGATCGCGTCCGCGTGAAAGGGAAAGACGAACCTATTACCATTTACGAGCCTATGGGCTATGAGAATTCATTATCAACTACAGAGAAACAACACATTGCGCAGTGGAATGCATTTATCAATCTCTATCGCTCCCAAGAATGGGATTTAGCACTAGACTCCCTGAATATCCTCAGGAATACGGAGCAAGATTGTTTCCTGTATGAGGTTTATGAAAAAAGAATTCAATTAATGCAAGCACATCCTCCTGGACCTGATTGGGACGGGGTTACTAAATACGACACAAAGTAAGAAACTAAAAAATATCTCTAGGAGAATTCTCATGTCAGTCTTTTCTGATACCCACTTTATGCACAGTAAATTCTTAGCACTCATTATTGGTGTACTGCTAGCCCTTCCAGCTATTGCCCAAGAGGCAGGCAAGGTTGTTCGATTAAGTGGCGACCCCACTGCTACTTCCACTAGCAATCAAACCCGTAAGCTATCCAAAGATGATCCAGTCTCGGTGGGGGACACCATCAGTTGCGGCGACGATTGTTCGGTTATGTTACGCATGAAAGATAACGCAACGATGCTGGTTCGCGCTAAAAGTAAAATTAAGATTAATGAATTCAAGTTCGATAACCAAGCCACAGATACCTCTAAAACTACCGTACTTGCTGGCACGATGCGGGCAGTTTCAGGGCAAATCGGCAAAGGACAACCTGATAACGTGAAATATGCAGCAGGCACTGCCACCATTGGCATTAGGGGAACTGATATTGAAGTTGGCATCATTCCGGACGGTCAAAAAGACCGTGCCGGCACATACGATTATGTCTATGATGGTGCCACAGTAATGACTCTTGCTTCTGGCGAAAGCGCTGATATTGAAAAGGAGTTAACGGGTTTTGCTCCAACCACCCTGCTGGCAGGAGAAAAGCCATTACAAATTTTGCGTGATCGTCCCGCTTTTATTCAGTCAGGCGGATTTGATGCACTCATGAATCAACTGACCGCACCACGCATACCAGTAGGTAGATAACTAGCTTGGGTTTAAAGCGCAGTCAAAATTGAGCGAAATAAGTTACTGGAGCCTATTTCGCTCTCTTGGAGCAGCATGTGTCCTTTTCTTAACAGTTCATTTATCCAATGCAAATGAGCCTATACCAACCAATCTAAGGCCAATCAAACTTCTACTTGAAAATGGCTTTGTAGAGGTAAGCTCTGGGGAGACTCTAAAACCCACTAAAAGTAGATCTTTCCTGAAAGCTACCAACCTAGCACAGTCCAATACTGAGATGTCCAAGGTTCCATCATTTTTAACAATCAATGTCTACATTGAAGGGGATGGAGCTGCCTGGAAAGCGCGACAAATTCCGCCCAATGACCCCACCACAGAAAATCCAATGGGCGCCCAACTGGCCAGTACTGATAGCAGTGGTTTAGTAGGTTATGTTGGCAGACCATGTATGTATCTGGCACCATTTGAGCTTCAAAGCTGCCCAAAAACTCTATGGACATCAGGAAGATTTGGGGAAGAGGCCCTCAACATATCCAGCAGGGCTCTAGATGACTTGATTCAATTCGCCAAAAAGAGCCTCAGACTGGAACCCGCTCCCCAAATCCAGATCAATCTCATTGGATACTCTGGAGGCGGAGTCTTAGCAACCCTACTTGCAGCACGTAGATCGGATATCACTTGTTTAGTGACGATTGCATCACCTCTAGACATCGAGGTCTGGACCAACCATCAAAATATCGCCCCCTTAGTTGATTCTTTTAACCCAGCTTATCCGGATATTCATCTCAAAACTATTCCCCAAACCCATTTTTATGGCGCAAAAGATAGAATAGTTCCGGCGGAGTCTTTGGGGCGCTATGAAAACTGGCCTCAAAATAGAAACGAGTCAAGAACCATTCAAATACTTCCCGGCTTCAATCATCATGAGTTTTGGGTCGAAAAATGGGGTTTACTGCAATCCAATAGCTGTTTGATTAATAAAAACTAAATATTAGGGCTCTTAATTTGCAGATTTTTTAGCTTACCAATCTAATTTGTCTGAGATATTGGTACTATTTGGCTAGGTTCAATATTTAGACCCAACCCTTATACTAAATGTAAAAATATTGTGAATAAACTACGCTCAACAAAAACCTTTGTAAACAATAACTTGTTCGGCTTGAAGTCAAGCCTTGTGCCATGTCTTTTATTGGCTTTCGCAGGATCGGCATTGGGTCAATCGACGCAAAATAATAACGCTGCATCCAATACCGCAGCAAGGGCCGGCTCACAAACTACTGCTAGCAGCTTATCGAGCATCATCACTAGCACCATGAATAATGCTGGCGTTTTTCGGTATCGCTTTGGTAGCAATCAAAATCAACCCCAACTGAGCACCACTGCAAGTAGGACTCCAGATCAATCTAATTCGAATGCATTAGCTGAAGGATTGGCTGCGGGAGATTTTGGTAACTGGAGTGCCTGGGCTACACCGGTAGTTAGCACTTATAAAAATAATATCCAACCATACACCTCCAATGGCACCGTGGTGATTGGTATGGCTGGCGTGGAGTACAACTACGAAGAGATTCTGACGAGCGGAGTGTCAGTTGCGGTAAATGACACAAACTCAACAACAACTTATAACAATGGAACCTATAAAACAGTAGGAGTGACTGTTTCACCTTATGCCGTTTACCAGTTTAACGATTATCTAACCCTGAATTCCAGCATTGGTGTAGGCGGCTCTAACCCAAATATTAACGTTGCTGGCGTTAGCGCAACCACCAACTACAACAGCTTTTTTGGCGTTATTGGGCTGTCAAACAACACACAATTCGGCAACTTTTTATTACAACCTAAACTAAGCTACACCTACTACATTGATAAATTAGGCTCTTATACAAATGGGGCTGGTCAATATAACTCTGCTTACAACACCTATTTAGGCCAGACCCAAGTGGGGGCTCAAATTGCTTACAACACTCGTCTTGGATTTCAGCCATTCATTGCTGCTTACGAATTCATTAATACCTGGAATTCAAATCAATTAGCAACTACTCCTCCTTCTGTATACCCATCGACTTACCGCTTAGTCGCAGGAATCAATGCAAGCAAGGGGGCTTTTTACGGCACGGTGGGTTACCAAATTGAGCGAAGTGTTTCTCAATTCAGAATCTATGGCGGTATTCTTTTTTAAGACAATAGAGCAAATATCTCACTCATTGTCTGCTTAATATCATCGGGTAAAGCATTCATATAATCCGTTGCACTGATATCTCCAGCAAGAAAAGATTTTGTCTTAGAAATTAAGACTCCCAGCAGAGCTGAATCGGAAACTGCCATGACATATCTTGCCAGTTGTGAATTACTGGGGTCATACTCTGAATCAAAGCGCGATTTTCTCTTTAATAAATCCATCACAACACCCTCAATTGAGTCGACAGGAAAATCAGAGATCGCTTGTTTGGGCAGATGACTGTCTATATTCTTTAGCACACTAGAGTCAGGCAAAGAATATGCTACTTTTAAGGCCAGCGGAACGAGTTTGACTCCCAAATAAAGACGGGCGATCTCTAGATTTTTCTTAGCCCTCATCAGCATCACATTGAGTTGGGCCTGTGATGGATAGTGATCATAATCTTTAAAGATGAGCTCCTGAGATAATGAGGACATAAAGCCTTCCATTCTCTCTAGCGCCAAAACATAATGCTTTGTAGAGTAAATTTCAAAATTATTTAACTCATGATTCGATTCTGGGATCAGACTCCACGTAATTTCTAGAAATGCAGCTGGATCTTCGCTAGAAAAATTGTCAACATCTCGATTACTAAGTCGCACACTACGCTTAACGATTGACCTGATTTCTTGGTCTGACCATGAGAAATCAAACAAAGTATTTATTTTTTCTAAACGCATGAATAGTTGATCTGAGCAGGTCAAGCCATCTTGATCGCGAGATCTAAAGGGAATAGTCGCCTCAATACAAGCTACCACTTGCGCCAATACTTGCAAGGGCAAAATATCTCTTAATAATTTAGCCGCCAATAAGGCACTAAGAAATTCGTTTTGCCCGCCCATCACTGGCAACGCTTGACCTAACTGGAAGCCAAAAGTCATCATACATAGTCTAAAACAAGGGTCTTCTAGCAGTTTTGATTCATGAAGAATGTATATTTGCTGCGAATCTTCATAGATATATGGAGAAATGTATTGGAAGATAGGATCAGCGATGCCCTGATCTACTTGAACATAAACGGTATCGTGAAAGAGTGCCGCAAGCACTTCAATATCATCCCCATTCTTCGCCAACTCAAAAACATGAATTGGCGTATGAAAAGATCTCCAGGTACCAGACATAGATTCGATGATTAACTTGGCAATGCCTTGGATTTGCTCCCTCGATACGTCAGCTTGTAAATTCAGCAAAGAGTGGGCTAAGTATTCTTGACATTGATCTATGGGGTCCGAAATAATCATGATGGCTTATCTATAACTTTTGTAATTTTGACAGCTCTGTGACAACTGACTGAATACTGATGATTCTATAGATAACTGAGGCTTTATGAATCGCATACAGAAATATTGATTTCAAGATCATTAGGTAGAATTGCTTAAGTTAATATAGACAGCATAGCGATAAAAGCAAAATACCCACTATGTCAAAAAAATCAGAAAATTCAATCCGCGCCCTACCGAAAAAATGGATATTAGGGCTCGTCGGGCTCAATTTTGTCTTTTTGGTAATTGTTTTTTACTATTCTGGCAATCCATTAGGCTGGGTTAGTTCGGACCTGTCTACAAATGAGCCATTTAGTTTCATTGATGGATTAGCAATTGCCCAATTCATTATTCTCGCCATTACTCTTGATCAGCTAGTTAAACGATTTGCGGTCAATTTTAATAAGGCCTCTTCTGAAAGAAAAATCCCTAAATTAATCGTTGAAGTTTTAACCTTATTTATCTTCGGATTATGCGGCTTTGCTGCTTATATCCTCCTTTATGACTATAAATTTACTCATCTCATTGCAGCAACTAGTGGTCTAGGTATTGGCTTAGCCCTGCTTTTCAAGGACTTTTTCCAAGACATTATGGGAAGCCTTGAACTACAAATAGATGGTCTCGTCACTACCGGGAACTATATCGATATCACTGAAGGTAGTCATACAGAATGCTACCGAGTAATTGAGATGGACCGCAGGAGAATTCTCCTTAGACGTGTGGCAGATAACTATGAAAGAATTATTTCCAATAAAAAATTTATCACCCTTGATTACATCAATTTAAGTAAACAAGCGGATGTCCGTGGCTCTCGTCGAAGTATCAATGTCGAATTATTCTCTGAAAAATACGCCGATAAGGTGGTCGAAATTTTTAGCCTGGCATTGGAGAAAGTAACAGCTAATAAAGAGAGGTATCTACCCTACTATGAATGTGGGATAATGGGTATTACAGAAGGTGCGGTAACTTATAAACTCTATTATGAGTCTAAACCAGATTTAGATATTCTCTCGACGCATAATGAAATAATGCTCACTGCCTTGCGTTTTTTGAATGCAGCATCCCTAAATGTCAGCTTTACTGGAAAAAACGATTCGTTACCGGGTGAGAGTAGCAATAATCAAAATAGGTTGGTAAGTTTATGTGAAATGGGAATACTTAAAGTCTTGAGTATTGACGAGGTTAATGTCATCAAGAAAAATGTAGAAGTAGTACGCTTAGGTGTCGGCACCCATCTAATCAAGAAAAATGAGAACGCAGATAGCATGTATCTCATCTCAGAAGGAGCCCTAGAGGTAAGCATTGTAGATGGCAAAGGAAATTCAATAGTCGTTGCAACGTTGTGGCCGGGTGATTGTGTGGGTGAAATGTCGCTTTTAACGGGTGCGCCACGATCAGCAGATGTACACGTGAAACACAATGCCCTTTTACTAGAAATTAAAAAGCATCACATTGCTCCGGTACTAGAGTCCAATCAAGAACTTATTTATGAAATGTCAGCACTTTTGGCTGAGCGTCAGGCGCAGAATGAAATATCCCTAAATCGGGATGATCTAAGCATTAAAGTGCAAGAGGCTAAAAGAAGCATAGCTGCCAAGATCGTAGGATTCTTCTTTAAATAATCATTTCAGGGAACTGGTAACCTGAGTCCCTTTATAGAAATAAGCTCTTAATAGCCAAAACTCACGAACAGCTTTTTTGTTCTTAGTCATCTGGCACCAAGCAGATTTCGTGCATGACTCATTTACTAGACCTCTGCCGCACCTCCTGAGAGCATTATCTGAATTAAGCCAGTTACTCAATGCTTAATATGTAAAAATCATTTAGAATTTTATTTCTATATCAAAGTAGATATATAAACAGGAATCTTCATGAATCTTCATCAATTCCGTTTCGTACGGGAAGCGGTTAGGCAAAACTTCAACTTAACCACCGCCGCTAAAGCGTTATTCACCTCTCAACCAGGGGTTTCTAAAGCGATTATTGAATTGGAAGATGAGTTAGGTGTCGAGATCTTTCGTCGCCACGGCAAACGCATTCGATCCCTTACGGAGCCAGGTAAACGTATATTGACTTCGATAGAACGTATCCTCGATGAAGTAGAAACACTCAAGCGAGTGGGTAAAGATTTTGCTAGTCAAGATCAAGGTAGCCTCGTGATTGCCACTACCCACACCCAAGCGCGTTACGCGCTTCCAAAAGTCCTGACTGAATTTACTAAACGCTTTCCAAAAGTAAAGGTGAGCATTCAGCAAGGTAGCCCAGGTCAAATCGCCGAATTACTGACGCATGATCGCGCGGATATCGCCATCGCAACTGAAGGCATTGCCAATACACCAGGCGTACTGGCTTTACCAGGCTATCAATGGCAACATGTGCTCATGGTGCCATTGAGTCACCCACTTCTCAATCAAGCAAGCCTGACGCTAGAAGAAATTGCGAAGTACCCCATCATTACCTATGACAAAGCATTTGCAGGTCGAAGCAAGATTGATGCTGCTTTTGCACAAAGAAACATCGCACCAGATATTATTTTAGAAGCGATTGATGCTGATGTGATTAAGACTTACGTCGAAACCGGAATGGGTATTGGCATTGTTGCCGGTCATGCTTATGATCCCGATAGAGATCGTAATCTCAAGGTAATACCTGCTGGGCACCTATTCGGTAATAACGTCACGCATCTAGGCGTAAAACAAGGAGCCTATCTCAGATCTTTTGTGTACACCTTCATTGAACTCTTCTCGCCCACACTTACGAAGAAGATTGTGGAGCAGGCGATGAATAATGAGTCAGAGACTTACGAGATTTAGATAGTTCAGATATGCTCAAGGACTGAACAGACTTTGAGTGGTGCCTCGGGGCGGACTCGAACCGCCACGCCTTGCGGCACCGGATTTTGAGTCCGGCACGTCTACCAATTCCATCACCGAGGCAGGTGTTTGCAGTGGAAATTCTGCTTACTTT